>OLNH01000971.1_pt1 | contig 18354 bp, 13 predicted proteins | sample 1643101 | NCBI WGS metagenome assembly OLNH01 (sample SAMEA3136758, study PRJEB25190) | human gut metagenome | biome: human gut; feature: human-associated habitat; material: faeces | place: Austria | collected 2013
TATGCACTCTGACTGTATACAGACAGTACAACACTCATTCGCTGCTCCTCCTTACTTGTGATTCTTCTGCGTCCAGATCATCGTAGTCTTCTCATCATCCGCATCTGGTTTACGGACTACAGTTCGTTCTATTTCATCCATCTGGTTTCTTCTGTTCTGGATATTTTGTGGATGTGTAGTTACGTTTTTCTTCTTTTTTGATAATCCTAATGCATTTTTTATACTTTCAAATGCGCCCATTTTTTATTACCTCGAAATATTTATATATTTAGTTGATTTCACAAAGTTTTCACATATGGTTTATTTTAGCATTATGGGGAACTACAATCAATAGAAAATAAAAATCCCTCCCGGGGGAGTTTTGATGAACTCCTCTGGGAGGGATTTAGAATACAAATTTAATCATTATTTGTAAGAAAATCGTGATAAATATAACCACTCTGATTATTGTATGTAACTTTTTCATACCAATTATCACTATTCATATAATCCAAAATAACCTTAACCTTTTCTCCTGCAGGTATTTGAGTAATAACTTTCGAAGAAGCATCTGGTTCACTATACATATTGACGTATTTGCGTCTTATAATAGTACTACTCTCATAATCTTTTATCTCATATACGTTATAATCAACTTTGTCATCCAATTTATAGCATTGTCCATACATATAATCACTATTTATGACATTGTTCATTGTAATTGTACTGGTATCTACATTCTCTAATGATTCACACCCATAAAACATACTATCCATATTTGTTACTTGCTCTGTATTAAAATTACTAATATACAGATTTATCAACTGTGAACAATCTCGAAACATGTTCTGCATAGTTTTTACTTTGCTTGTATCAAAACTTTCTAAATTCAAATCTGTAAAAGTACAATCTCTAAACATTCCACTCATATTTTCTACATTTCGAGTATCAAAATTATCAACTTTCAACTTTATAAGGTTTGTACATTCTTCAAACATTCCACTCATATTTTCCACATTACTTGTGTCAAGTCCAGATACATCTAGTTTTGTCAGAAACATGCACCAAGAAAACATATAACTCATATCCATTACATTTCTTGTATTAAAGCTGCTAATATCTAGTTCTTGCAATTCTCCACAATCCCTAAACATCTCTCGCATATCTTCTACCATTTCAGTATTAAAACAACCATTAAAATCTATTTTTTTTAGCGATTCATAGTCAGCAAACAACTCACTACAATCTTTATTTCCCATAATCTGCCCATCTGCGCCTATATAAAGATCATATTTATCTCCATTCGGAACTACCCAGGCCATTACACTGCCATCTCCGCTATCCGATACATCCCATGCATCCTTTTGCTCATTTTCTAAATTATCAACAAAAGAAATTGATAGTATATCCTCTTTATCATACTCACTATCCAGAACTTTGTGCACTTCATATCCTTCATCGGTAACCCAGATAGTTTTGTCTTGCTTCATAAGAATATTCTGTTTTTGTTCTACCTTAATCTTCAGAAAAAGTCCCAACGAAATAGCACTCACAAAAATTGCCGCAAAAATCCTAAATCTGAATTTTTTAGATTTCCAGAAAATCTTCTTTTTCTTTATCCCTACAGTTTCTAGTGCCTCCTGTAATTCTGTCACCGTCTGTATTCTGCTCTCTTTTCTTACATCCATACCCTTTCTAAAAATGTCCTTCATCTCCGATGTAAGTTCTTTTCCGTACCCATTATCAAAAGAGATTTCCGTAGATTTCATCATTCTGTCAAGAGCATCCGGCATCATTTTACCTGTAATACAATAATACATCGTAGCAGTCAAAGCATAAACATCCGTCCACGGACCGATTTCAACTCCAGTACTATACTGCTCAGGCGGGCTAAACCCCTTCTTCATAACCAACTTGGACATACCTTCATGCAAATCTTCAATCGCCTTGGAAGCATCCAAATCCAAAAGACATAATCTTCCGTCATCCGCTACCATAATATTGTCCGGGCTAATATCTCTGTGAATCACATTCTGTCTATGCAATTCTTCCAGACTTTTCATCAGCGGTACAAATAACTTTTTGCATTCCTCAAACGTCATCGGACCGCTCTGCTTTAATTTATCCTTAAGAGTAATTCCTTCAATATAATCCATTACAATATAGGCAGAATCGTTCTCAAAAAATGTATTCCTAATTCTCACCACTCCCGGAAGGTTAAAAATCTGTTCTACTCTCTGTGCCTCTTTAATAAAATTCCGGCAACTATTTTCCCACTGTTCCTGTGTGATCTGAGTTCTGTTCCAATTTACTGTATTAGAAATCTCACTGCTTCTCGAAACTTGGCCCATCGGATAATATTCCTTAATACACACTTTCAGTTCCAAAGAAATATCATATCCCACATAAGTAATCCCAAAACCACCCTGTCCCAGAACAGTTCCGATCAGATACTGCTCATGCAGAATCGTCCCCGGCTTCATCGCATACTCCGGTCCATCTATATGTTCATTATCAAAACCACAATGAGGACACAAAAATGTGTGCTCATCTATCTCTTTCATACATTTAAAACAACGTCTGCTCAATGTTCTTCCCCTTCGGTAATTCTGTTTCTGCTACAAATAGTCAGTCTTCTGTACTTTTTAAATATTCTAGCACAGAGCCTATTTGTTTACAACAACAATGCCGTTTCTCCTTCAAGTAAGCTTAAACCTATATTTTTCTTGACATCTTTCTGAAATCTGTGCATGATAATGGTATCAGAAACAGACTTGACGCATGGCTGGCATTCCTCAGCATAGATTCACCGGAGATGATTGAGTTATCAAAGAATATCCTGACTTTTTAGAATAAAAACTTTTTTAAAGAGTGTTGCAAAAATTCTAAGCATCTATTTTTAGAATCTTACAACACTCTCTTTATTTTCAGCTATTTTACAATAGTATCTTATATTAGGACTTATTATGGAATACTTCAGCTTCTATAGCGTTCTGTAAGAGTATACTTTCCGCTACCTCCAGAAATTCCAGATATAGTTAAGCCATTTTTACCCATTTTTACCTTACCACCGCTTAAACCGCTTCCAGAAATAGTATAGTTATTACCACCTTTTTTTATCAGATATCCACTTGAATGCGAAACACCTCCACCCATAATACGGATTGACACGTCAATCCTTGCGCAAATACCACCATTTGGGATAGCATCATATTCAGGATCTGTGCCCTGGCTAATTTTCAAAACAACTCCATATCCACTACCATCCAGATTATAAGAGCCCCCAAATTGTTTTACAACAGAAATACTTTGTGTTGTCGCTCCTTTAATATCTGAATAATTGCTATAATAGACTTTTCCGTTTACTTTTTTATATGTACGGATTTCATAGTCATATCTTGTTCCATTTCTCAGTGATGAATTTGTGTAACTTGATATTGAAGAGCCTTTAATAGTCTTTATTTTAAATCCATCACGATAAATAACATATCCATCTACACCTGAAACTGTTTTCCATACCAATTTTAATTTGCCTTTTCCAGCTTTCGATATAGATGTTATTTGAGTTCTCCTGGGAATTACCTTTACCGTTATTTTTTTAGTCACAGCATCATGTCGATCTGTGGCACCTGCTGTAATGGTGATAATTACCGTTCCAACTTTTTTTGCTGTTATTTTTCCATCTGCAGATACGCTTGCTACTTTTGAATTACTTGACTTATAACTTAATCCATTGTAATCTCCAGTTGCTTTTACATTTAACTTCTTATTTTTACTTCCGAGAATTACATTTAAGTTTTCAGCAGAAATAGTAGCTTTATTATCATCAATAAAATATTCTATTGACCTTGTACCACTGTAATTACCTTTAAAAGTTAATGTGACTGTATATGTTCCGGGTTCGATAGCGTCTGCACTATAAGTTACATCATAATTTTCTGATGAAATAACGTTACCAATTGAATCATAGACTGTTACTGTAGGTTTCTGAATACTGCCATTATAAATAAAATGCTTAGCAGATACGAGATAACGTTTTATAAGAGGGATTTCTGTTCTCTCTTTTACCTGATTGCAAATATCACATATCGTTTGTATTTCTCCTGCTTCAGCCTCAGTTGCTGGTTTTGTAAATATCTCTTTAAATTCATGAAATGTAAATGGAAATTCATTTCTTACAGCATAAACATTTCCTTCTGATCCATTCCCACAATGAATAGAAACGTCTTCCATTTTATGAAAATTATTCTGATTTTCAAAAGAATAGTTTTCATAGCGCATATCATAATCTTCATTAGAATCATATCCAAATGCCAACAGGCCTATACGATCTATATTATCCGGCAGAATAATTTCCTTAAAGGAAGAACATCCGGCAAAAGCGCCGTTGTCTATTGTCGTTAATTCTGAAGAAAAATGAACTTTATAGATGTCGCTTGCATTGTAAAAAGCACCAATTCCAATTTTTTCAACAGTGTTTAGATCCAATTCTGTCAGACTGCTACATTCAGAAAAAGCATAGTCTCCCACAGATTTAATTCCTGTCAAACTTATATTTTCCAAACTTTTACAACCACAAAAAGCATGAGCGCCAATTTCCGTAATTCCAGTAGAATTTACGGTTTGCAAATTTTCGCACCCCTCAAAAGCTCCATCCCCTATAGAATATAAATGATCAGGTAATTCTATGGAAGTAATAGTCTTATTATCTTTGAAAACATTTTTCCCAATACTTCCAACATATCTTCCATTTATTTCTTCCGGAACAACTACATCCGTTTCTTTTCCCACATATTCTGTAATTTCAATATATCCATCACTGCCAAATTTATAAAAGAAATAGCCATAAACATTCTCAGAAACTGTTCCAGCATCTGCATACTCATTTCCTGCACTAAACTCATCATTATCATCAATTGGCATATTATCACTGCCATCTTCAAAAAGATTCTCACTGTCAGATGAATTTTCTGTGATTATATCCTGTTGGATATCTGCACCATTATCTGTAAATGCATCCATATCAGCAGCAAATGCAAGATTACTATTTCCCAGTAACAGAGTGCTTGTTAGCAAACAACAAAATAGCATATTATTTCTTTTCATAGCTGACTTCCTCTCTTTCTTTTTCACATATTTTTATATACAAAAAGTTTCTTTTATTATACTACTTTCTCTCTTAGATTACCAAGTTTTGTGAATAAAAAACGTTTTCCTCTCCATCCAATATTTTAATTGCTTCCACAAAGGGGATGTCGCTCTGACAATTTAAAAATCTTAGAACGGCACCCCCTCTGAGTTTGTTTCTTTTTATTAATATTTAATTGTTCTCGTTATATCATTTTTATCCGTATATGTTACAGAATGTGCAGTTACACTTTGAACCGCACCTGTAATATTAGAAGTCATAGCTGTAATGTTTTTTCCATCAACTGTTGCACGTTTAATAGTAAAAATCCCGTTTTTCCACTCTTCTGGTCGTGTAGTTGTAAGTGATGTAGTATAGTCCGTATAGTAAACATACTTTCCAGAAACATAATGCTTATAACTATTAGATGCCAATGTTTTTACAATCTTTTTAGTCGTAAGATTCACAGCATATAACGGAACAGTCCCTTTATAATAGTGCTCATTCATAACAGCATATCCTTTGTATGCACCATTTATATCTAAATTTTCTTTAAATAAAGTATGTTTTTTTGTTTTCAAAGAATAGACATATGTAGGATATGGCGAACCTTTTCCTTTATATTCTGTCAGATATAAATTATCTTTATATCTATGCATAGCAAGAATTCCAGCATTAGGAATAGTTGTGATATGTTTTGACTTTCCACCGTTTACAGATATACAATAAATTTTACTGCTACCATTACCCGATATATAACTGTAAGCCGATTTCGCATAATATATATTTGCTCCATTTGTCGTAAATACTCCAGCTGCTGCAAGTCCAGATGCAATCTTTTTCCATTTACCAGAAGTTCCATTACGTGTATATAGACTATTTATTCCATTTTTAAATGTTACTTTAATCTGATATCCTCCAATTTTCACAGAAGATGAATTAGGTGTAACATATCCATCCGAACTTGCCGCCTGTACACTGAATGTCTGTATCATTAACACAAGACTTAAAATCAGCGCCAGAATTCGCATTCCTTTTCTTCGTTTCATAGTTTTTCTCCCTTCTTAACATTCTGTTTTACGTGTTACAGATACATTTATTTTATCATATCTCAATTGTTTATCACACCAAAATATAGTATTAAATACCTCTCCCAACAGTGGCTCTTCACTCCAGGAGAGGTATTTCTATTACTTGTTATTCAGATTATCTTTTTACTTTTAATGTTTTAGAATATCTGCTATATGTTTTCTTTGCTGTATAAGCACGTACTTTATAGCTGTAAGTGGTTCCTTTTTTCACTTTCTTATCTGTGAAGGAGGTTGATTTTGTAGTTCCGACTTTTGTCCAGGTTTTGCCGGTGCTTCGGTAGACTTCGTAGCCGGAGGCTCCCTGAACTTTTGACCAGGATACTTTTACTGCAGAGGTTCCTGATTTTGCTGCGGATTTGATTGCCGGTTTTCCTAATACAATCTTAAATGTCCTTGTGACAGATCCGGTGTATTTTCCTTTGCCTGTGATTTTAACTTTTGCAGTTCCAACATTTTTATTACTGCTGTAAGTAACCGTATAATCTTTACCCTCTTTTAATGTGGTTGTGGCATTTGCATAGCCATAAGTTACGCTGACAGTTGGTTTAAGTGCTTTTCCGGTATAAGTGCAGGAATTCTTTGTGTCAATAATACAACTGGAAAGATTAATTTTTCCCGGTGCTGCTTTGAAAGTAATGGTATCAGTTGTTACATTGGATCCAGGACCTGTGCAGATAAAGTATTCAGAATTTGGCTCAAGTACTGCGGAATATTTACCTGGCAGATCATAGAACTCCGGAATTTCCATAACATAATCAGAGCCTTTTAAGATAGCCATTCCATATCCGACACATTCGATGTTATATGTTGTCTCATTGCCTGTTTTCAGTCGGCACCATCCATTGTATGAGCCCAGAGTATCTACAGTTACTGTTCCTGATCCATTGATTGTCGGCATATCAGATGAAGATTTAATTTCACCTTCTGCAACCATTACAGAAGCATCTGTATCCTGTACAGTCAGATACATTTTGTACTTACCTGCAACCGGTGCCTGATCTGGATCTGCATTATAAGTTGGAACTAAACGCTGTCCATATTTATTAATAGCTTTTCTCGCATCACCGGAAATTACTTCTGAAGTTCCATCTGTGTAATTAATCTTAACTTCTGCACCTCTGGTCATGAAGCCATCCCACTTAACAACATTCTGATAAGAATATGTAATAGTCGGTTCTTTTACTAATTCCATAGATGCAATACCAACTTTAAATTCCGGATCCACACTGACTTCTGATGCGTCTTCGTCTGTATCGCACTGAATGTAATAAGTCTGGCCAGCTCTTAATATCGAATCACCATCAGTTGTTGCATTCACACCATCTAAATCTGAATCCATCACCATGGCTGATTTTTTACCTTCTGAGGTATTATACGTCACAGTATAAATTCCTGTATGTTCAGGAATAAATTTCACAAACGCTTTTGACTTTGAGGCACTTATCATTGACGCGGAACCTTCTTTGATTACCGGCAGTTCCTCCGGACTTACAACCTTAACCGTAACCGGATCACTCGACTTTGAAGAAAAGTCATCTCTTACAACAACAGTATAAGTTTTAATCTCAAGGTCATCATCTTCATCATAGAGATAATCATCATAATTCATGAAAATAGAAAAAGTATTTCCGTGATGATCTTCAACTTCTTCATCATTGCTGCTAAAAGTAATGGTTTCTGTTGTTCCGTCTTTATATAAAACTTGTGCCGTAACTCCGGAGAAATCCAGATCCCCAACCACTTCTGCATCTAATCCGTAATAGTAAGTATCTTTTGTCGGCTGTTTTATAATATGAATACTTTTGACGTTAATCTCATCATCATCTTCATAATTTGCTGCCTCTGAATTTGCTATGTCATTATTAAATGCCGGTGTTTCTTCCGAATCTCCTTCTGAGAAATCATCAATTGTCAGGTCTGGTTCTACCTGCTCCTGTACAACTGCAGCTTCTTCTCCGCTGGTAAATTCTGCTGCGGATACCGGAGCAAGAGATGTTCCCAGCATACTCATGGATAAAAATGCGATCAGCACTTTTTTCTTCATTATTTTGTTCCTCCTTTGAATTGAGTGTATGATAGTTCAAAGCGGATCTTTAAAGATCCGCTTTGCTACTTCCTGAAATTCTTTAGTACAGATAATCTTTATTTACATATCCATTCATTCCAAGTTTTGGAGAGTATACCCACCAATATCCAGAATCACTGGAATCAATTACATCTACTGTATCTCCTGTATTTAATTTACCAATGATATTCGAATCGTCATATGCTTTCGCTGTTCTTAAAGCCAAGTATCCGGAATCTACATGAACAGTTTTTTTAGAATAACTGCTATAAGAACTACCTGTTGTATAGTTATGATCAGATGATGATTCTCTGATAAGATATCTACTATCTACATAACCATAGAGTCCATTTTTATAGGAATATACATACCAGTAAGTACTGTTATTATTGTTGATAAATTCTACTGTATCTGTGTTGTGTAATTGATCAATAATATTGCTGTCGTCATAGCATGTGTCAGTACGAAGTGCCAGATATCCGGAAGCTACATTAACTCTGTAAATTTCAGGGCAGGCATGACATAACTTTGCACTAACCGGTAATGATAGTATAAATGCTACCATGATCATCATCATCCACTTCCAATTAAATCTCTCTGCTAAATTAATTCGTTCTTTTCTCATAAGACATCCTCCTTTTGATTTGCGTTATCTTTTTTTCTTTTTCTTATGTTTTTGTTTTGCTTACCTTGTACTGTTATATTACAGCAGATTTTCCCGGAAATGTTCTTATACTGACGAATGACCAGGTTTTTGTGACGAATGGCATTTTATCCTTAAATTAATGCCGATTTTCGGTAACAAATAAGTATAAGAAAACAGAGTATACTCCATCAATGTTTGGATTACACTCTGTTCCATTTTTATTCCCTGTCGCGATTGAAATATAGGATTTACCAGGTTCTATATTTCCTAATATGTTTTCCAGCTAGTTCGGATGCTCCATTTGGGCTGAAATCAAATGTATGATATTTAAGTACTTTCCATTGATAATCATATTTATCACCATAATCATCAATATTCGTAGAACAAGATTTACTATGCCCCAGCCAAGGTGTGGAATCCATTTTTTGCTTGTAAAACATACTTGTGATATACATATCAAATCTTGCACCGGCAGGAGTAGGAGAACTGCCGCTGAAAATAGTACTACCATATTTTGCTTTCTGCTTTTTAGACATTTTGTAGAACCAGTTGTTAATGGATTTGTTATAGATATCGAGACGCTGTTTATTAAACTTTTTTAATTCACTTGCTAATTTCTGATTATATTTAGCCTTACCTGCAATGTATTTATTAATTTCATTATATGTCTTTCGTACACTGGCTTTGCAACTGGAAGCCGTATACTTTTTATCTGAATCAAAGTAACGATTATACATGAGGTCCCATTTCCACTGATAATAATCAATCATCTTAGCAGACATATATGATTTTTTCCATTTACTGGCGGCTTTTTTCATATCGGCTTTCTGCTCATCATCGATACCTGGTGTGTTCTGAAGCAATTCTGACATTTGCCAAAAACAATACGGTATAGAACCTGGCTCTGCTGAAAATTTTTCTTCAGCTGAATCATCCTCATCTGAAACAGAAAATGCAGGCACATACCCATCTGCACGAAATGTCCATGAATCAGTGATATCATTAAGATAATCCACATATTCAGTAATTTCTGCTTTACTGTGTGATTTTTTTGGTGTTAAAGTAGCGGCACTGACTGGGGCTGCCATGGTTGCTACAGTAGCAACTGTAACTGTTAAAGTTACTAACTTCCTTAAAACTTTTTTCAACATATGTATTTTCTCCCCCATCATGTATTTTTCTCATTACCAGCATTCTCTCTGTTCTTTGTCACTTCTGATAAGTCTAAAATAACAAATTTCATCCCAATATGTAGATTTTATGATGAAACGTAGCTTTGGAAAGATGAATAACCCAAATTAATGTAAAAAAGAAATTATACTCCTGAATTATTCGCAAATTAGTCTCGAAGTTCCATAGTAAGTAATGTTTGCTTTTGAAATATAAATATTTTTATTTTTGCGCGGCACCCATATTGCACCATGTTCATATCCCGGTTTTGTTTTTAAAACAGCTTCTCTTATTGAAACATGACCGTTATTTTCTACTTGTGTAATCATAATTGGAGCCGCTTTTTTACTGATAAACGTTCCACCTATAATATCTGTAGATCCCTTGCCTCCACAACATAAAGCATATGAACCACCTGTTATTACTCCCCCTTTTATAAAAATTTCACCACCCAGAACATTTGAAATTGCATATGCACTACCTGTTATCGTACCACCTTCTATCGTCATTTTCCCGTTATTACGTATCCCAACTGAACCTCCTGCATAAGTTCCACCCGTGATCGTAACTTCTCTACTACGATTGTAAATAGCTGTGTTCTTTGTCCTATATGTTCCTCCTTTCAGGAAAACGGTACCATTCACTATCTCAAAATAAGATAAAATATTATAAGTTCCTTTGTGAATAACTGTTTTTCCCCCTTTAATAAGCATATTGCCATTTACCGTTGCATTTTCACTTTCCAGAGTCCCCGCATAATTATACATTCCACACAGTTGTGCGCCTCTTAAAATTGTCCTTCCATTATTTCTGATACTTCCAAATTTTCCTTTTTTCATGATCAATGTTGCACCTGGCTCTACAATAAAAGAAGTTCCATTTCCGTTCTTGACGGTTACAGTTCCCTTCTTTACAATAATTAGCCCAAGCAAAGCATCTTTCATGGAAAAAGTCTGAAAGTTTTTGAAATCAATTGTATAGCTGGTATCTTTTTCTAATACTACCGCCTGTTCATAACAGTCTCCCTTCCGATATACAATAGTCTGTCCTTTTTTTACTGCTTTTACGGCTTTTTCCAGAGTCATATATCTCTTACTCCCAATCCTGACAACCTCTGGGTAAGGTACTTCTGATGTTTTTGCTGCTTTTACCTTTACCGGACCACTAAAGAACACCATACATATTAAACAGCAAAACATCAGCATCCATTTCGTCTTTCTTTTTGTCATAATCAATTCCTCCTGACTTTTATTATTTTGACAAATTTACAATATCAATAATTGATCGAAATAAATTAGAATCATGATGAAATGCTTGTTTTTTCTAATGAATAACCATAATCAGTACAAGAAAGAATTATCCTCAGGAAGGCTTTATTATGTCATAGACTATGACATAATAAAACAAAGAGACTATCATTCACAAATTGAATCATAATCTCTTTGTTAGCCAGACAGATATCCACACTCTGCCTTCGAATACAATACTTATATTTTACAACAACTGCTGGCTTTCATTTCCATTATTACAGCATCTTAACACCATTTATCTCTTAACGCTTTTCACAACTGAATAAGAGCTATAAACATTCTTTCCATTATTCTGGCATACTGCGCGTACTTTATATTTATAGGTCATACCTTTTTTCAGTTTTCTGTCTGTAAAGGTTGTTGATGCGGTGGTTCCTGCCTTTTTCCAGGTTTTTCCGTCATATCTGTATACCAGATATTTTGTAGCTCCTGCTGTCTTTTTCCAAGTGAGTTTCACCGCATCTTTGCCAGAAGTTTTGACAGATGTTACAGCTGGAGTTCCTAATGTGATCTGATATGTCTTTTTGACCGATCCTGTATAATTTCCTTTTCCTGTAATTGTTACAGAAGCAGTTCCGATTTTGGTATTAGATTTACAGGAAATGGTATAGTCTTTATCCTTAACCAGTTCCTTGCCTTTATATGTAATCTTTACCTTCGGAACAACTGCCTTACCTTTATATGTATATTTGTTCGGCATGGAAATGCTACAATTTGGCATTTTTACTGTATCCTGTACGCCCAGCTCAGTTACTTTAAATGTAATCTTTTCACTTGTCGCTGATTCCGGTCTGATATAGTATTCTGTATTCGGATTAAGTCTGAAAGTTTCTCCGGATTCGTTTCCGCCACATTCTTCCATATTCTTTGTCTCGGCATCATATTTATAAACGTCCAGATACTTTACTTTATCCAGTGCTTCTATCACATACTCTTCGCTGTTTCCGGTTTTCAGACGAAGCCACGCTTCATTTCTTCCTATATTGTCAACGGTAACTGTACCACTTCCGTTAATTGTAGGCATAGATGTAAGCGGCTTCACTTCTACATTTTTTACGCATACTTTCTGCTCAGTATCTTTTATCGTAAAATATACATCATAAGTTCCTACCGGAACCGGATCATACCGCCACATATCATAAGAACCTTCATAATCACATTTCGCAATCAATTCTTTCCCCGTCTTGGTTCTACACCAGTAATCTGTAGGAAGCACCTGAGTAGTTCCGTTTGCATAGGTAACTTCGATTTTTCCGCCTCTTAAATACATTTCATAGTATCTGGCTGTTCCTTCGTAAGTATATTTAATTTCCGGTTCCTTAATAAGTTTTACAGATGTAATCTCACTTTCATATTCCAGTTTGAAATTTACTTTTTTCAGACTTGTGTTATACGTCCATATATAATAGGTCTTCCCTTTTTCAAATTTTTCTGAAGTGTCATTATTAAAATCTGCATCCGAAACATTAATTGACACATCATCCGGCGATGTGATCCTGCAAGGAGTATCATACTGTGGAATAAATTTCACAACGGCTTTATTACCGATTACTTTTACTTCAGTTGTACATGGATTGGAAATATCCTGCTTCAATTCAGTTGCCTGGTCTGGATGCAGTACTTGGATTGGAATTGAATTACTCTGGATATCTTTGTATCTGATCACACACTCATAACCTCCAGGCTGCACTTCGCCAGTTACTCTCTGTCCGCTTTTGTCCAACAGACAAATATCATATACATTGTAATATTCATCCCTCGCTACGTAAGCGTTAGATTCCCAGTCTATTTCTACCTGAGATTTCTCTCCGTTTGTATAAGTAATCTCAAAACACATACCCCAGAAATCCAAGCCTTCGTCTGGGTAATCTTCCAGCCTGTACCAGACATTGCTTCTCTTTGGTTTCTTCACAATGGAAATACTCTCAGGTACCGCATTTTCATTGTCTTCGTCGTCATCTTCATAGCTTTGCGCTACTGGTACTTCTTCTGCATTTTCAGAGAATCCAGCTATCTGTTCCTCTTCACTCTGGTCTGTAAACTCTGCTGATGCTTCCGCCTGTTCTCCGCTTGTAAACTCCGCTCCCATTGCCGGGATTCCTGTGGAAACCATCATAGTTGCGGCTAAAATAACTGATACTGCTGTTCTTTTTTTCATCTTATTTTTTTGTCCTTTCTGTATATGGTTTATATTTTTATTTCTATATAAAAAATTTGCGCGTCCAACTCAGCACTAAGTAGCAAGAATGCGACGCGCAATTTTTCAGTCAGTATTTTATTATTCTTTAATTTCTTATCTACGTCCCTTCACACGCCCATCACATACACTAACTCTAACTTTCACATATGTTACCTTCGTTCCTCGCATAACTTTAATGGTTATCACCGCTTTTCCAGTTTTATTACCTCTTATCACACCTTTGGAATTTACGCTTACCACCTTATTATCAGATGAGCTATAACTGATTCTTGTTCCTGTCATCCAGATTGCTTTTGGCAGTCTCTTTGAACAACCTTTATTAATACTCACACTAGTGAAATTCAAAAACGAAAACATCTTTGCATCAGATGAATCTGTGTGTGTTCCCTGATAAACTGTTACGGCATTTGTTGTTTGTGCTGCTGGTACTTCTGCACTTGCGGCCCCACAAGATAACATCATACATAATAATAAACAAGCTGCTTTTTTCATTCTCTTCTTTTCCTTTTTCATTTTTCATTCCCCTTTTCTTTCTATCTGATTTTATGTATCTCTTGTTGATGATGTTAGATTACCATACAAAGTCTCATTTGCATTCAATTGCTGACGAACAGCATATTTAACCGACAAATGACCTGTTCTGAGCAAAAAAAGAGTGCCGCTTTCAGATTTATGATCCAAAAGTGGCACCCTACATCAATATCTTATTCAGTTAATCAATCTTTCAGTCTGCACACCATATCCCACAGTGCTTTTGCAGAGTTGAAGTTCTCCGGGATGATATCTGCCGGAGTGATTGTGATGTCATAAGTATCCTGCAGTTCACTGACAATTGACAGGATTGCAAAGGAATCAAGGATTCCGTCATCAATTAAAGTATCGCAGTTTTCAAAGTCTGCATCCGGCTGGATTTCTTCCAGTAATTCGATTAATTCTTCCATCGTATCTCTCCCTGTTTTCTTATTTTTCTGAGTTTAAAAGATCTGTATGTACACCATCCCGCACCATGCGCAGTCCTTCTTCCTCTGTCCAGAAATAGATTCTCGGAAGCGGACGGCTGAGGAATAAATAGATTCCTTCTGTCACGGAATAAGCACCTACCCGTTCAAATACCAGTATATCATGAAGCTGCGGTTTGTGAAGTGGAAAACGCTTTACAACTACATCACTGACTGTGCAGAGTGCTCCGCAGAGATTCCAGGATTCTTCTTCACCTTCTGTTTTCTCGTTTCCTTCTGCATCAAGCTGTGTGCAGTATGGCTGCTTCATCGCCATTGCCTGACCATAGTAATTCAGGTGATTGATCCCTCCGTCCATGATCACATACGGCTGTTCTTTATTTATCTTCATATCCACGATTGATGTCACGTAATATCCGCAGGCTGCTGCCAGAAATCTTCCCATCTCAAGAACAACCTTACCCTTGAAGTTAAGTCCTTCCAGAAGTGCTCTGAATTCGCTCAGAACACTCTCCACATCCTCACTCTTATCCTTCTTAAAATACGGAACAAAAAATCCCGGACCATACTCAAGCACTTGTGCTTCAAATCCGCTTTCAGATTTCAGCGCCCCGATAAATTCATCCAGATGCTCCAGCTCTGTTTTCATCTGGCTGAGGTCTTTCTTCTGCGTTCCTGAATAAAACTGAAGACCTTCTATCTCAACCCCCGGATAATCTGTTCTATTGGAAATAATCTGCCTGATATCCGCTTCATCTACACCAAACTGATTCCCACTTGTCACACGGATCAGCACCGTAATCTTCATGCCAAGTCTCACTGCAGTTTCATTCAGAATCTGTAAATGCTGCAGAGACTCTACGGTATACACACCCTTTCCGCCATATGTAGAAAGTACATATTCCACATCTTCCGGATTCTTATACACACCGGAAAGAACAATTCTCTCCATCGGCACACCGACGCGCTCACAGATTCGAAATTCACCCGGTGAGCACACTTCAAATGACGGAACCACATCCATCATCGGGCCTGTAAGAAAAGGGTTTGCCTTCATAGCATAACATAACTGTGCGCTCTCTCCAAGACAGCTCTGCACTTTTTTTACAAAATCCTTCATCTTGTCCAGATCAAAAACATAAGATGGTGTCGGAGTATGCTCTTTCTCAATCAGGTCTTTCATAAATTTATAGGAACTCATTTCTTCTTTTCCTCCTGATACATAGCTGTAAGCGCTTTTCTGTCAATCTTTCCGTTCTTTGTAAGCGGCATACTTTCCACCTGACGGAATACATTCGGAACCATAAATGCAGGCACATACTGTCCCAGTGCTTTTGCCAGCGGTCTTCTCTCGATATCACCTTCGTAGAAAGCTACGATCTTACTTTTAGCTGTATCAAAGATACAACAGCTTCTCACAATCTCCGGAACTTTATCCATAGCAGCTTCAATCTCGCCAAGCTCAATACGATGTCCCATATGCTTGATCTGGAAATCCTTACGTGTTGCAAAACACAGCTCACCAAGCTCATTATAATAAGCAAGATCACCGGTTCTGTACATTGGTTCCAGGTATCTGTCATTCAACGGATTCTGGACAAATGCCTTCGCTGTCTGTTCTCTGTTTTTGTAGTAACCCAATGCAAGTGCGCTTCCTGTTACACAAAGTTCACCATTTTTATTCTTCTCTGTAACCAGCTTATCCTCTTCATCCAGAAGGAAAACTTTCTCATTCGGAAATGCTTTACCCATAGGAAGTACATCTCCTGGCTGAAACTCTCTATCCACAATATAGTAAGTACAGTTGCATGTGATCTCTGTCGGTCCATAAATATTTACATACATAACATCCGGCAGATATTTTCTCCAGATATTCAGATGTTTCACAGGCATTGCCTCACCGGAGAAAAGAATCTTCTTAATCTTATCCGGCACTTTATACTCAAACCCATTCAGCGTTGAGATAATGCACAGCGCAGATACCGCCCAAACCAGTGTTGTCACTTCTCTCTCGATCAGATAATCGATCAATTTCATCGGGAAAGAGAACAGCTGCTTCGGAATGATCTGAACTGTCGCACCCGTTTTCAGTCCGGAGTAAATATCTTTCACAGATACATCGAAATCCCACGGAGCCTGGTTTCCCATAACATCTTTCTCAGTGATATCAAAAAGTTCTGTAAAACAGTCGATAAAGTCAAGTACAGAACGATGTCCTACCACAACTCCCTTCGGAACTCCCGTAGAACCGGAAGTAAAGATTCCATACAGCGGATCCACATCCAATGCCTGTTCTCTGATCTCCTTCAGTACTGTCTCATTCTCCGGTTCTGCTGCCAGATCCGGTGCCATCAGAACCGTTCCTTTAAATTCAAGTTTCTCCAGATCCTTCAGATATTTCTCAGATGTAACGATCACATCACTGTCCAGAATTCCAAGAATCTGCTGCAGTCTGCTCGCCGGCTGCTTGGTATCCATCAGTACGTAGAAGCATCCCGCATAGACAGCGCCCATAAAAACTCCAATGGTTTCTACACTCTTCTCCATAAATACAGGTACCGGGTTTCTTGGCGTGAAATGTTTCGCAAGTGCAGTTCCTGTTCTGCGTGCAGTCTGCTCCAGTTCTTTAAATGTGCAGGATGTATGTTCATCTGCAAAAGCTGTCTTATCCGGATATTTCCGTGCGGATTCTTCCAGATATTCCAGAATACTTGTTTTCATATGTAATTCCTCCCCTCTGTACTTCACAAGGTTTTTATTCATTTTACTACTGTCTGTCCTATTTTCACAATATCAACAAGTAAATATTTACAATTAAAGCAGGAAACTTTTTTGATTCATTCAAACTAAATCAGGTAAGTTCCTGCTTCAATTACCAGTAACCATAATCAGTAACTAATATTTAACTAATCAATTTTTCTGTCCGACGCTATCCAGAACCTGTGCAAGAACCTTTGAATATGCTTCTGCCGCATCTCCATTCATATGTCCGTCATAGTCTGTATAAGCTTTCAGGTCATGTGTAAATGTCTTGAAATATTCTGTGTTAAAGTTCAGATACTCCACACCCTGTTCCTCAAAGAACTGGCCGAAATATTTCCATGCAGCATTGTAATTATCGCTGTAATCCTTCAGTGTATTAATCGGAATCGGTGTTGTTACTGCCACAAATTCAATATCATTTTCTTTGCAGTATGCGATCAGCTTTTTCAGATATTCCATGTTTTCTTCATTTACCTGACCCTCTTCATAGAGCTTCGGTTCAGACTTCTTAAGCTTCGTCACGTCCACCGGATATCTCTCGATAAATCCGCTCTCATGATATTCCTGAGAATCACTCTTCAGATGAGATACATCATAATCGCCGGATACTTTCTGGGTGAATGTATCCTTTACCTTCGGCAATTCATAGCTGAGAGAATATTCATACCACGGAAAAAGCACAGTACGGAAATTACATTTTGCAATAGAATTCCAGAAGTACTCCACCTTTGCTTTTGAGATCGGGAATTCATGATAGAAAAGCAGATAGTTATTTCCTTCTTCCTTCTCTGATACAAAATATCCCGGGTCAACCTCGTAGATAATTCTCTTTGGATTCTGTTTCTCTTTGATCAGTTTGACCAGATAATATGCATCAATTCCATACTCGCCGCCGACACAGAGATTATGTCCGCTGCGTCCCGTAACTTCCTCCATCACATCCGGATTAATATCCATTTTTCCATGGGAAGTTCCAACAATAATATCGTCAAACTGCTGTGTCACAACTGCATGCACATCATTTCTCATAAATGTACATGGAT
>OLNH01000973.1_pt1 | contig 18328 bp, 14 predicted proteins | sample 1643101 | NCBI WGS metagenome assembly OLNH01 (sample SAMEA3136758, study PRJEB25190) | human gut metagenome | biome: human gut; feature: human-associated habitat; material: faeces | place: Austria | collected 2013
CTTCTCCCACTAATCCAATGATAATATTTAAAGCCAGAGAAATCAAGAAAATATATACAAAAACATGCAAAGTATGAGACAGTGCCGAGGAAATCAGTCCATGTTCACAGTTACAGCGTTCCTCCTCGCAGATCTCATGGATGTCCATGTCTTTCTCCTGCTTCTTCAAAATATGCGTATACACATACTCCACAATAAGTCCTGATAATATTCCGATGGCAGCTTTACATGCCAGGATCTTGATGATCGTAGCTGCAGGAACCGCATTAGAGATCATGATCGGGAACATCTCATCCGAAGTAGAAAGATAAACCGCGATCAGTGTTCCCACTGTAATCACTCTCCCTGCGAAAAGGCTCGAAGCTGCAGCCGAGAAACCACACTGTGGGATCATCCCCAGAAGTCCGCCCCAGACAGGTCCCAGTTTTCCTGCTGTACGGATCCTGTTTCGGGCAGCAGAACCGGTCTTGTGTTCCAGCCACTCCATAAATAAATACGTAAGAAAAAGAAACGGCAACAGCTTCACACTGTCAATTACTGAATCCAAAATAATATCTGTCATATGACCCTCCCTGTATTTCCAGACAATCTGCATATTTGCAACCTGTTCGTATTTGCAATTCATTTGTATTTGCAACTTATTTGCATTTTTGTATTATATCTCATTTTTCCGATTTGTCAAGGTGTATGAAATAGAAAAAAGACCCTTATCCGAATATGGGGGAAAATCCGGATAAAGGTCTTCTTATTCACGTTCTGTTGTTCATGCAATAATAAAGGAGGTATATACTATGAATTAATTATTTATTCAGCTACTGCCTTGAATGCTTCGTCAAGGTCCTGAATGATGTCGTCGATGTTCTCAGTACCGATAGAAAGACGGATTGTGTTTGGTTTGATACCCTGGTCAAGAAGTTCTTCTTCTGTGCACTGACTGTGTGTTGTTGTAGCTGGATGGATAACAAGAGATTTAACATCAGCTACGTTAGCAAGCAGTGAGAACAGTTCCAGGTTGTCGATGAAGTCTTTTGCTTTCTGAGCGTCACCCTTGATCTCGAATGTAAAGATAGAACCACCGCCGTTCGGGAAATATTTCTTGTAAAGTTCCTGCTGGCTTGGATCTGTGGATACAGACGGATGATGAACTTTCTCTACCTGTGGGTGATTATTTAAGTACTGAACTACTTTCAGTGCGTTCTCTACATGACGCTCTACACGAAGAGACAGTGTCTCAAGTCCCTGAAGGAAGATGAAGGAGCTTACAGGAGAGATTGTTGCACCTGTGTCACGAAGAAGGATCGCACGGATCTTTGTAACAAATGCAGCTGGTCCGCAGGCTTTTGTGAAGCTTACTCCGTGGTAGCTTGGGTTTGGCTCTGTCAGGGATGCAAATTTACCTGATGCTTCCCAGTCGAATTTACCGCTTTCAACGATCACACCACCGATTGTTGTTCCGTGTCCACCGATGAACTTGGTTGCTGAATGTACAACGATGTCTGCGCCGTATTCGATCGGTCTTACAAGGTAAGGTGTAGCAAATGTGTTATCTACAACAAGCGGGATCTTATGTGCGTGAGCGATCTTTGCGACAGCTTCAATATCAACTACATCAGAGTTCGGGTTTCCAAGTGTTTCAATGTAAACAGCTTTTGTGTTGTCCTGGATTGCATTCTCTACTTCTTCAAGGTTGAATACATCAACAAATGTTGTTGTAATTCCGTAAGCCGGAAGTGTATGCTCAAGAAGGTTTGTTGTGCCACCGTAGATGTTCTTAGCTGCTACGATGTGGTCGCCCTGCTGTGCAAGGTTCTCAATTGTGTATGTGATTGCTGCTGCACCGGATGCTACTGCAAGTGCTGCGGAACCACCTTCAAGTGCTGCAATTCTCTTCTCGAATACATCTTCTGTCGGGTTTGTCAGACGTCCGTAGATATTACCTGCATCTGCAAGTCCAAAACGAGCTGCTGCGTGATCGCAGTTTCTGAATACGTAGGAAGATGTCTGGTAGATCGGTACTGCTCTTGCATCTGTAACTGGATCCGGGCTCTCCTGTCCTACGTGAAGCTGTAATGTTTCAAATTTGAAATTTCTGTCTTTTCTTGCGATTTTTTTACTCATGTGTCTGTCCTCATCTTTCTTTCGATTTATGATAATAGTCTTAATTTCTGATATGTTGCTTTCACCTGCCTGCGTTTCATCTGGCAGTTGGTGTTTCTTATTCTCATAAGAAATAATTGCAATTTTTATATTGTAAGTTTAACTCCTGTATTCCATGTTCTGTCTTCAGATCATTAACACAGACACATTCGTTTCTCTTCTATACAAATTAGATTCTGGCTCTTTAATACCCTCATTTCTAAGCCTCTTCTCTTTCTACGTATTTCATATCTGTTTGATATGATTTAGCATAGTTGTATATTATCACTCCATTCCTAGTATGTCAATAGGAAAACGAAAGATTTTTCTCAATAACCTTATCTTAGAATTTTATAACTTTTAATAGTTAATAACTATATGTTTACGATCCAAAATCACATAAGTTACTTCACATCAGAACTTCATAACAGAACAATTCGTAAATGCAAAATCAGGGACAGTCTAACTTCTGCCCCTGACTTTAATTTTATATTCATTTAATGCAGCTCTCAATCACGCCGCCGCCTACAACAATATCTCCATCATACAGAACAACTGCCTGTCCTCTTGTAATGGCTCTCTGTGGCTTATCAAAGCGTACATGCAGAACACCATCCTCAGTCTGCCATGCCACCGCATCCTGTTCCGGATGACGGTAACGGATCTTTGCTTTCAATCTCATTGGCTCTCTGAGAGATTCGCAGGAAATCAGATTTACTTTTTCAGCTGTCAGTTCTGTATGGAAAAGATCCTCGTTACTTCCCAGCACTACCTGATTTGTTTTCGGGGAAATATCACAAACGTACAGTCTGGCTGCCGCCGGAATTCCCAGACCACGTCTCTGGCCAAGTGTATAGTGAATGATTCCTTTATGTTTGCCAAGGACATTTCCTTCCATATCTACAAAATCACCCGGTTTAGATTTACGTCCTGTGTACTGCTCAATAAACTTCGCATAATCTCCGTCTGGAACGAAGCAGATATCCTGGCTGTCATGCTTTCTGGCATTGACAAAGCCGTGTTCCTCTGCGATCTCACGTACCTGTGTCTTGCGCAGTCCACCTAAGGGCAGTGAAATATGTGCCAGCTGCTCCTGTGTGAGCATGTACAGCACATAACTCTGATCCTTCGTATCGTCTACCGCTTTCTTTAATAAATAACGGCCTCGTTCCTCATCATATTCCACACGGGCATAATGACCGGTTACGATATAATCATACTCCAGCTCTTTCATCCTCTGGAACATTTTGTCAAATTTCAGATAACGGTTACAGTCGATGCATGGATTCGGAGTACATCCATGCTCATAGGCATCCACAAAACGGTCCATCACGTCTTCTTTGAATCTTTCAGAGAAATTAAAGACATAATATTTGATTCCCATTCTGTAACATACACTTCGTGCATCCTCCACATCATCCAGAGAACAGCATGTCTTTTCTCTTTTAATTCCAACATCCTCATTGTGGAACAGTTTCATAGTTGCTCCGATACATTCATCACCGGACTCTTTTGTCAGAAGAGCAGCTACAGAACTGTCAACTCCGCCGCTCATTGCTATAATAGCTTTTTTCATATTTTCATTCCATCCTATCTTAGTAAATCAGCCAAACGATACTAACCTTCGTTCTGCTACTTGTTTATAATCAAACAACTTGTTGGTACACTAGTACATCACATTAGCCTGTCTGATTAAAGGTTATTGTGAAAAACATTCCTGAAAGTTATTCTCTAAAATTATCGTTAAGAGTTATCCTCAAGATTAACATAGCTATTTTATCACATTAGGGCAACGTAAAAAAAGCCCCTTTCAGGGCTTTTTTATATTGCATTGCTGTTTTTATACAAATAATGGTGTGGAATAGTAACGGTCTCCAGAGTCTGGAAGAAGTGCTACGATTGTCTTACCTTTATTCTCCGGTCTCTTGGCAAGTTCAATTGCTGCATAGAGAGCTGCACCTGAAGAAATACCCACCAGAATACCTTCATGTTTTGCAATAAGTTTACCTGTTGCAAATGCGTCCTCGTTCTCTACAGGGATGATTTCATTATAAACTTCCGTATTCAATGCTTTCGGTACAAATCCGGCACCGATACCCTGAATCTTATGCGGGCCGCTCTTGCCCTGAGAAAGTACAGGAGAAGTTGCAGGCTCTACTGCTACTACTTTTACATCCGGGTTCTGGGATTTCAGATATTCTCCAACACCTGTGATTGTTCCACCTGTACCAACACCTGCTACAAAGATATCTACCTGTCCGTCTGTGTCTCTCCAGATTTCCGGACCTGTAGTTTTTCTGTGAATTGCAGGGTTTGCAGGATTCTCAAACTGCCCCGGAATGAAGCTGTTCTCATATTCTGCTGCCAGTTCTTTCGCTTTGGCAATTGCACCGTTCATACCTTTGGTTCCATCTGTTAATACGATCTCTGCACCATATGCTTTCAGAATATTTCTTCTCTCAACACTCATTGTTTCCGGCATAGTAAGGATTACTCTGTATCCTTTGATCGCTGCAAGAGAGGCAAGACCGATTCCTGTATTTCCTGATGTTGGCTCGATAATAACTGCTCCAGGTTTCAGAACACCCTTCTCCTCTGCATCTTCGATCATGCTGAGTGCAATACGGTCCTTGGCACTTCCTGCCGGGTTAAAATACTCAAGCTTCACAAGCACTTTGGCTTCCAGTCCAAGATCTTTTTCAATATTTCCAACCTCAAGGAGAGGTGTGTTTCCAACTAATTCTGCTGCATTCTTATAAATCTTTGCCATGAGTTCGTCCTCCTTATTTCATACTAAATATATATGAATTATATGTTATGTATATAATATGCTATAAACAGGCTATTGTCAAGAGGTAAATTTAAAAAATACGATCTGAAAAAAAACAGTTCTGCAACTCATTTACAAGTCGCAGAACTGTCAGTTCAACTGATAAAGCTATCCGATATAAATTTTACTCCACTCATTTTTATCAGTTATTTATGTTTTCTCTTTCTTACCGTTACTGTTGCAATGATCAGTGCGGATGCTGCAAGCAGCAATATCATTACCATAACCGGTGTATTATCGCCGGTCTTAACAGGAGTTATGGAAGTAGATGAGGAGCCGTCTCCATAGCTCTGTGGTATGCTTCCGCCTGAACCGGAAGTATCACTGCCGCCCTGCGGTGTCTGACTTACTTTTTCTTTATTGGTAATTTTCACACTGGCATCCATTGCGTCTTTGCTGATCGTTACATTAGCATTTTCTACTGTAACATCATGATCGCCAGCAATTTCTTTCCTCTTTTTCTCATATTTTTCACTTCCTAAGACCTTTTTTCTTTATTATATCAATACTTTTTCTCAGTATCGGTGGATTTATTTTTTAGAAGGTGGATTATTTTTAGATTTCACATAATCTTTCAGCAGAATTTTCCTATTAGATGTGAATCGACAAAAAACGCCGGATAACTTTTCAGTCATCCGACGTATCTTTTCTGTATTGGATAATTCACAGAATAAAGCGGACAAAATCATCCTCTTCGCTACACGGCTCTATCCCGAATAATTGCTCTGCAGTTTATCAGGAGAAGCTTGCACTCCTCCTAATACAAACAATTCCCCTGCTTATTGCTTTTTGTAATGAAAGCAGAGGACTTGCTTAATGTAGTTAGATCACATAGTCATTTCCCATCTGTTCATACCAGTCCTTGAGATCCTGGAGTGTTACCTTATCGAGTACTCCTTCGATAGCATCATCCAGCATTTCCCACAGGCGAAGTGTTACGCACTCTCCAGCTCTGGCACACTGATTGGGGTCATCTTCCAGACAGGCTACCGGCTTCATACTACCTTCTGTCAGACGCAGAATGCTTCCTACGGTGTAAGTCTGCGGTTCTCTTGCAAGCATATAACCACCCTGAGCACCTCTTAAGCTCCTTACATATCCCGCTTTCTTTAATGATGAAATAATCTGCTCCAGATATTTCTCGGAAATTCCCTGCCTTGCAGCAATATCTTTAATCTTGACCAGCTCACCAGTGTTGTGTATTGCAAGGTCAAGCATTAATCTTAACGCATATCTTCCCTTGGTAGAAATCTGCATCTCTCAAAATCCTCCTGACTTCATGTCCTCTCAGCATCTCTGCTCTCTATTTAGAAATTTTTCCTATTATCACCTAGCCTTATTATATAGTATTCCTAGTTAGTTAGTCAAGATATATTTTTATTTCCTATATGAATATAGTGAAATAAGGGTTACTGTTCACTCCGTGCCCAGTAACACGCTTCGCGGGATATTACCTGTGAACAGTAACAAATAAGGTTACTGTTTACTCCGATACTCTGATGCAATTCTGCCACAGTATGATTTTCAGGGAGTGATTTTTATGTTACTGGAACATTACGGAGTAATTTCCTGTGACATAAAAACAAAAAATCACAGGAGCCTGTGAATTCTTCGATTTCTCCCCTCAAGCCCTGTGATTATTTTCTCACTCTATGCGATAAATATTCTGCCCTTTATTATTTCTCCAGTTCATCTGCTGTAGAGAATACTTTGAATCCATTATTCTTAAGAACGCTCTCTGTCACTGCGATATCCTCAGAATGCAGGATCACTACTGGTCTGAGATCTTTTCTGTGGAATGAAGTATAAATGTAATCAAGGCTTACGTTGCTGTCAGCCATGATCTTCAAAAGTTCATCCAGACCACCAACCTGATCTTTCATATCTACTACGATTGCCTGTGTAATACGATTCATATATCCTCTCTGATTCAAAATCATCTCCGCTTTATCCGGGTTATCGCAGATCATACGGAAGATTGCAAATTCCGGGGCATCAAAGCATGCAAAACCATAAATATTAATATCATTATCTGCAAGCATACCAGTTACTCTCTTCAGACTTCCTGCTTTATTTTCTACGAATACGATATTCTGTTTCACCATCTCTTTTTATCCTCCAAAAACTTTAATTAATCTTGATATTTCAGCTCTTTTTATAGTGCTCATAACATTCTGTACTCATTATAGCATCTTACAAAGGAAATGAAAATCCCCTTTCCTGCTGGTATTTTATCAATTCCTGACGCAAAACAAACGCCGGAACATCAAGTCCGGCGTTTGTACACATTATCTTTCTATTTATAACTCTTCATCCACATATCTCTGAATATTAGACGCATTTACATACTTCGTCATATGCTCACCATCAGTAATGACCAGAGTCGGAGCCTGCATGATTCCGAATTCCTTTGCCATCTCCGGATTCTTCTCTGCATCGATGATCTCCAGTTCCTCGCCTTCCAGCATCTTCTTTGCCATCTTGCAATTCGGGCAGGTACTGGTTGTAAACAGATATTTATGAGAGGTCACCGGCTCAATTTTTACATCATCCTTAGTCATCGTAACAACGCTTGTGTGTACCGGCTGCATCTTCTTGATATCTGAATGCATCACATCATAAAGTGTACGGTTCTTGTACTCCTGCGCCTTACCATCGTTCCAGTTCTGAACCGGTCTGTAATATCCGGTGATACGACTGTAAACTTCTGCCTTCTTGCCACATTTCGGACAGGTAAAGTGCTCTCCGCTGATATATCCATGTTCTTTACATACAGAATATGTCGGAGAAATGGTATAATATGGAAGTTTATAGTTCTCTGCGATCTTACGTACCAGAGCTGCTGCTGCCTTCCAGTCAGGAAGCTTCTCACCGATAAATGCATGGAATACTGTACCTGAAGTATACAGTGTCTGCAGATCATCCTGAATATCCAGTGCATCAAAAATATCTGTCGTATATTCAACCGGAAGATGAGAACTGTTTGTATAGTAAGGAGTATCTCCCTTCTTACCAGCAGTCTTAATATCCGGCCAGCGCTTTCTGTCATGTTTCGCCAGACGATATGCTGTAGACTCAGCAGGGGTTGCCTCCAGATTAAAGAGCTCTCCTTCATATTTCACCTGGTAATCAGACAGACGCTCTCTCATGTGTTCCAGAACCTCTTTGGTAAACTTCTGAGTTCTCTCATCGGACATGTCCCCACCTAACCAACGTGCATTCAGTCCAACCTCATTCATACCAACCAGACCGATGGTTGAGAAATGATTGGAAAAGCTTCCCAGGTATCTCTTAGTATACGGATATAATCCCTCATCCAGCAGCTTGCCGATGACTTCTCTCTTAATATGCAGAGAACGTGCGGAAATATCCATCAAACGATCCAGACGATTATAAAATTCTTCCGGTGTCTTAGAAAGATATGCAATACGTGGCATATTGATGGTTACAACACCCACAGAACCGGTGCTCTCTCCTGATCCGAAGAATCCGCCGCTTTTCTTACGAAGCTCTCTTAAGTCCAGACGCAGACGGCAGCACATGCTTCGGATATCGCTCGGTTTCATATCACTGTTAATATAGTTTGAGAAATATGGCGTTCCATATTTGGATGTCATCTCAAAGAGGAGACGATTGTTCTCTGTGTCAGACCAGTCGAACTCTTTTGTAATGGAATAGGTCGGGATTGGATACTGGAATCCCCGTCCATTGGCATCACCCTCGATCATTGTCTCGATGAATGCCTTATTGATCATATCCATCTCTTTCTTGCAGTCCTTATACTTGAAGTCCATGTTCTTACCGCCAACGATTGCAGGAAGCTCTGCAAGGTCGTCCGGCACGGTCCAGTCAAGTGTAATATTGGAAAACGGCGCCTGCGTTCCCCATCTGCTCGGTGTATTCACTCCATAGATAAAGGATTCAATGCATTTCTTCACTTCCGGATAGCTTAAATTGTCTGCTTTGACAAAAGGTGCCAGGTATGTGTCAAAGGAAGAGAAAGCCTGAGCGCCTGCCCATTCATTCTGCATGATTCCAAGGAAATTTACCATCTGATTGCAAAGAACGCTTAAGTGCTTTGCAGGGGAAGAAGTAATCTTGCCTTCAATACCGCCAAGTCCCTCCTGGATCAACTGTTTTAATGACCATCCTGCACAATATCCGGTCAGCATGGACAGATCGTGAATGTGAATGTCTGCATTTCTGTGTGCATCTGCGATCTCATTATCATAGATCTCAGACAGCCAGTAATTCGCGGTTACTGCTCCGGAGTTGCTCAAGATCAGACCACCAACGGAATAAGTAACTGTAGAGTTCTCTTTTACACGCCAGTCTTCAACCTTTACATAGCTGTTGACGATCTCTTTATAATCGAGGATTGTAGATTTCATGTTGCGGACTTTCTCTCTCTGCTTGCGGTAAAGAATATATGCCTTGGCTACATCTGCATATCCTGCCTGGATCAGTACGTTCTCTACACTGTCCTGAATTTCCTCTACTGTAATCTTATTGTCGGAAATCTTCTTCTGAAAATCAGAAGTAACACGAAGTCCCAGAAGATCGATCATCTCTTCGCTGTAATTCTTCTCTTTCGCATCAAAAGCTTTATGAATGGCTGCAGTGATCTTGCCGATCTTAAACTCATCCAATTCGCCGTCACGTTTTACTACCTGAAACATATTAATGCCCCCATCTTCTCTTGTTCGTATGTCCTGTCAAGGACACTGCCGCCTACCGTTCACTCCGCGTCCGGTAAACGCTGTAGGTCTATTGTAGCAGAGTATCTATCTTTCGTCAACACAGAAAAACACCACATAATGTTCCTCATTTTCTCAAAAGGCACAATATATGGTGTTTTTTGCGTTTTTTATTTTTTCTGTACAGGACAATATTTCTGTAAAAAAATACTATTTTTTCTGAAAATCTGCAATTTATCACAAGACTATCCGGCAGATTTTTTATAGCGGTATTATAACATAATTTTGCCCATAAGTAAACATACGTTCTTTTTTTATACAACTTTCGCATAGATTTCTTTCGGCACTCTTGCCTTTACAGCAATCCCTGCTTCTGTATATTCTTCTGAGATCAACTGTCCATATTCACGGATAAGTTGAATCTTTCCGGCCTCCTGATATGGAAAAAGACGCTCTACATAGATCTGCTCTTCTGCCAAAAGCTTCTCCAGAAGATTATTTAAATCATCCAGCCCCTGCCCTGTTTTCGCAGAAATCTTCAATGTATAATCGGACTTAAAATCTCTCAGTACAAATGCCCCCGGTGCATCCTGCTTATTAAAAAGTGTGATAATCTTCTTTCCCATCACTCCAAGCTCCCGCAGTGTCTCATATACGACATGCATCTGCATTTCTGCCTGTGGATTCGAAGAATCTACTACATGAATGATATAATCTGCATATTTCGCTTCTTCCAGGGTACTCTTAAATGCTTCTACAAGATGATGCGGCAGTTTATGGATAAATCCTACCGTATCTGTCAGCAGAATCTGCTGTCCATCCTTCAGATTGAGAAGTCTGGTTGTCGGATCCAGGGTCGCAAACAATTTATCCTCTGACAGAACATCAGAGCCTGTCAGTTTATTTAACAGAGTAGACTTTCCTGCATTGGTATATCCTACAATGGCTGCCGTCTTCATATTTCCTCTTGCACGACTTGAACGTATCAGCTCTCTGTGCTTCTCTACCTGTGTAAGCTCCTGCTTCAATGCAGAAATTCTGGTACGAATCAGACGACGGTCTGTTTCCAGTTTCTTCTCTCCGGGACCCCTTGTTCCAATTCCACCGCCCAGACGTGACAAAGATTCTCTTAATCCAACCAGACGGGCTGCTCTGTAACGGAGCTGTGCAAGCTCTACCTGTATCTTACCTTCACTCGTAATCGCACGTGCCGCAAAAATATCCAGGATCAGCAATGTTCTGTCCATTACTTTACAGTCCAGCTCGCGTTCCAGATTATTGAGCTGTGCAGGAGAAAGCTCATCATCACAGATAATACCAGTTGCATCCATGGCATATACCATTGCACGCACTTCCTCGATTTTACCTTTTCCAATATAGGTTCCCGGATGTACGGCTTCACGATTCTGTATGATCTTTCCCACAGTGACAGCCCCGGCTGTTGAGGCAAGCTCTTCAAGTTCGTCCAGAGACTCCTCCACGTTGTCATTATCTCCGGTCTGAACACCCACAAGAACGACCCGTTCTTCCAGCTTTCCAAATTCTTCCATAATATCTCCTTAGTCAGGCAAACGTCTCTGCCTCGCTATTTTGCATACAGTAAAGAATCCTGCTTGCAAGATTCTCCCCTGCGGCGGATCACTTCAGTAGCATAATTTCTCCTACACAATCCAGTGTAGACAATTACTCCAGATAATCTGTATTACTGTGCACTTTCCGCATTATCTGCTTCTGTAGTGTCATCAGTTGCCTCTGCGACTCCACTGTCGGATGTCGTATCTGCACTCTCCGCAGAAGCAGAATCTGTACTACTTACACGGGTATTCAAAAACGCCAGTTCTTTCTTTACAGTCTTATCTTCCGGATACAGATCCAGATATTCTTTCGCTTTCTGCAGTGCAGTCTGAAAATCCAGTTTCTTCTCATAAACTGCAATCTCATTAAACAACAGGCTCTGCAGCTCTTCACCTTCTGCCACATGAATTCCGCTGGATATATTAGAAAGCGCACTGTCATAGTCTCCCGCTTCGATATCACACAGCGCAAGCCCGTTGAATCCCTTCGCTCCATTGTCTGCCTGTGATACATACTGCTGGAACATAGTTCTTGCATTCTCGCTGTCGCCCTGCTCCATATATACCATTCCAAGCAATGCCAGAGCTTCTGTATTATTTCCGTCAATTGCCTGTTTCAGCTCATCTGCAGCATTATCGTAATCATCCATATAGTAATAGACCCGACCGCGATCACAATGATCCTGCGCATTCTTCGCAGTGCCTGACAAAGCGGCCTCCAGATAACGAGTTCCATCAGCCTCCATATCCTTATCCAGGTATGCTCCATAGATCTGAATTGCTCTGTCATAAGTCGCATCCTCACCATATGCCTGCTCAAAATTAGAGGCAGCTTCCTCATAAGAGTCCATAGCCAATGCAGTCTCTCCTGTGAGGAAATAGATATCTGCGTCCATATCGTAGGATTCCGCCAGTGCCTGACAATCTGCCAGAGCTTCCTCATATGCTTTTATTTTCAGATAAGCGGCAGCTCTATAGGACAGAATGTCCTTTTTCAGATTCTTTCCCACCTTATCACTGTTCAGCGCATTTGTAAAATTCGTTATGGCATCTTCATAATTTCCCAGTTTCATCTGGGCTACACCGGCTCCTCTGTAAGATTGAGCAACTTTTACTCCTGCTGCGATCGCAGTTTCATATTCCTCCAGGGCAATCTCGTAATTCCCCTGCTCCAGATCCAAAGCCGCCTGTTTATAGTTCTTTGTATCTTCCGGACTGCAGCCTGTCAGAAGCATAAGACTCAGACAGCCTGCTGCCAGAAGCAGTCCAGTTTTTCTAATTTTCATGTAATTCCCTTGTCGGCTGATCAGTCAACGATCAAACCTTCTGCTTCCATTACTTTCACTACTCGATCTACTTTCTCATGGCAGATCTCATCAGTTCCGGCTTCCACCATTACACGGATCAGTGGTTCTGTACCACTCTCGCGTACAAGAATACGTCCGTCAGTTCCAAGTTCTTTTGCCACCTCTTTTACAATTGCGACAACCTTCGAATTCTCTCTTGCAGTCTTTTTGTCTGCTACACGGACATTTCTGAGAAGCTGCGGATAAACTTTCATTTCTTTTGCCAGATCACACAGAGTTGCTTTCTTCTCCACGCATGCTTCCATGACCATCAGAGAAGTCAGTATTCCGTCACCTGTTGCAGCATAACGGCTGAAAATGATGTGTCCAGACTGCTCGCCGCCCAGGCTGTAATCATTCTCCATCATATTCTCAGCTACATATTTGTCACCAACTGCGGTCTGCTCATATTTCATGCCTTCTCTTTCCAGAGATTTGTACAAACCAAGATTAGACATAACAGTAGTTACCACTGTATCTCCTTTTAATCTGCCCTGCTCTTTGAGATATTTTCCACATACATACATGATCTTATCGCCGTCAACCACATTTCCCTTATGATCTACGGCAATACAGCGGTCAGCATCGCCATCATATGCAAAGCCGATATCCAGTCCATTATCTACCACATATTTCTGCAGAACTTCAATATGTGTAGAGCCACAGTTTGTATTGATATTGGTTCCATCCGGCTGATTGTTGATCACATAAGTCTTTGCCTGAAGTGCATCAAATACGCTCTTTGCAATTGCTGAAGAGCTTCCGTTTGCACAGTCAAGACCAACTTTCAGACCTTTGAAATCACGGCTTGGAATAGAAATCAGATGTCCGATATAACGGTTTCTTCCTGATGCAAAGTCTACGGTACGTCCAATATCTTCCTTGGTTGCCAGAGGAAGATCCTCGATCAGGCCATCCAGATATGCTTCGATTCTTGTTTCTACTTCTGCTTCAATCTTCTGTCCATTGCCATTCAGAAGCTTGATACCGTTATCATAGAATGGATTATGACTTGCAGAAATCATGATTCCACAGTCAAAATCCTCTGTGCGTACTGCATAGGAAACGCTCGGAGTTGTAGTCACATGAAGAAGATATGCATCAGCACCGGACGCAGTCAGGCCTGCAACAAGTGCATACTCAAACATATAGCTGCTTCTTCTTGTATCTTTTCCGATGACGATTTTGGCCTTATGCTCTCTTCCGTAATACCAACCAACATAACGTCCTACTTTAAATGCATGATCTACTGTCAGTTTTACATTAGCTTCTCCACGAAATCCATCTGTTCCAAAATATTTTCCCATAATAGCTCTCCTTTACTCACACTGCTGTCTGTATCTTATTCGATCGTCTGTCTGTCAATTACTCCCGAAATTATTTATAAAGTCCCTGCGGATATACTCCTGCATCTGTGAGATCCTTAAATGCGTTCATTACTGTTTCTTTATCTTCCTGGTAAGTTACACCAAACCATGTATCCTTTGTCTCCAGAACATCTACCTTTGCACTTCCGTTCTTGATCAGACGATCTACCAGCTCTGGAAGAAGATACTCTTTCTTGATCTCATCCGGTGTCAGACCGCCAAGAAATTCCACAAATCCCTTCTCAAGGATCTCCATGAAATCCGGTGTCAGTCCCCACATATTCATGGAAACCAGGTCCTTTACATCCAGCGCTTTCACATTTCCGTCAGTTCTTGACTCAGCGCCGGCCGCAGTTTTAAATATATCATGTGTCTCTGTTACACCTGTAAGCTGTCCATTCTCAATATTGCAGATACCTCTTGTAACACTTCCATTATCGCTTAATGTATTTCCCAGTCGGAATCCTGCCATGCAAATATGAATCTTGCCATCTTTTGGCTGTTCCTGGATCAGGTAGTCATGTACTTTTACATAAGCTTCTTTTCCATAGTAATCATCTGCATTGATAACGATAAACGGCTCATCCAGAACTTTCTTTGCAGCAAGTACTGCCTGGCCGGTTCCCCATGGTTTCGTACGGTCTGCAGGTTTGCTAAATCCTTCCGGCAGATCATCCAGTTCCTGGAAAACATACTCTACTTCTGTGATCTTCTCAATGCGCTCTCCGATCACTTTGCGGAATTCCTCTTCCAGATCCTTACGAATGATAAACACAACCTTGTTAAATCCTGCTTCCAGAGCATCATGGATAGAATAGTCCATAATAATCTCACCGCACGGTCCTACCGGTGCAAGCTGCTTAATCCCTTTTCCAAAACGGCTTCCGATTCCTGCTGCCATAATTACAAGTGCTGTTTTCTGCATAAATATTTTCCTCCTGTTTTCCTTCTCCTATTCTCATGCTTTTTCAGCTGTTTCCTATTCCTTCTTACATCTGCCGGTTCTCCCAGCCCGTCAGTATGCTGTCTTATTCCTCATCCTGCAGATTGCTCAGTTTCGCTGCCTGATCTGCTGCGATCAGACTGTCAATGATCTCATCCAGATCACCGTTTAAGATATTCTCAAGTCTGTGCAGTGTCAGTTTGATTCTATGGTCTGTCACACGTCCCTGCGGGAAGTTATAAGTTCTGATCTTCTCAGAACGGTCCCCTGTTCCGATCTGGCTTCTTCTTGCTTCTGCTTCTGCATCATGCTGCTTTGCAAGCTCCATCTCATACAGACGGGAACGCAGGACTTTCAATGCTTTATCCTTATTCTTAAGCTGTGACTTCTCATCCTGACATGAAATAACGATTCCTGTAGGGATATGAGTCAGACGTACCGCAGAGTCGGTTGTATTGACACACTGTCCACCATTACCAGACGCACGGAATACATCGAACTTACAGTCGTTCATATCCAGATGGAAATCAATCTCCTCTGCTTCCGGCATAATGGCAACAGTACAGGTGGATGTATGAATACGTCCGCCGGATTCTGTCTCCGGAACTCGCTGTACACGATGTACACCACTCTCATATTTCAGTCTGGAATAAGCACCGGCACCTGTGATCATGAAAGTAACTTCCTTGAAACCGCCGATACCATTCTCATTAAGACTCATCATCTCTGTTTTCCAGCGGCGGGATTCTGCATATTTTACATACATGCGGTAAATCTCTGCTGCAAAAAGAGCTGCCTCATCTCCACCTGCACCTGCACGGATTTCAACGATAACGTTCTTATTATCATTCGGGTCCTTAGGCAGAAGAAGGATTTTAAGCTCATGCTCCAGTTCCTCTACATTCTTCTTCGCGTCAGCTAACTCTTCCTTAAGCATCTCGCGCATATCTTCATCTTTCTCTTCCTCAAGCATAGAAAGACTGTCCTGAATAGTCTCTTTATTCTTCTTATACTCACGGTAAGCATCTACGATTGGCTGCAGATCACTCTGTTCCTTCATCAGCTTCTGAAAATGCTCCTGATTGTCTGTAACACCAGGCTCTCCAAGCTCATTGAGCACTTCCTCAAAGCGAATGAGCAGATCGTCTAATTTATCAAACATGTTTCTCCTCCTGTAAATTCTTTCGTCCAAGGACTACCCGGTCTAGTCCGGCGAGGTCCTGTCTTATCTCAATATTCTCAAATCCTTCTTTTTGCAAAAGGCCTGCCACATCTTCTCCCTGACTGCATCCGATTTCATATAGAAGCCAGCCACCTGGAACCAGATAGTTCTTTGCCTGTTTTGTGATAGCCCTGTAGAAATAAAGGCCGTCTTCCATGCCGTCCAGTGCCATTCGCGGATCGTGAAGTCTCACTTCATCCATAAGTTCCTCGATCTCCGCTGTTGGAATATATGGTGGATTTGAAATAATCATATCATAAGCAGTGCTATGATTTCCATTACTATTTTTATGTTCTGTATCTTTTCTGTTACTTTCTGTTGATGTAATACCAGATCCTGTAAAATATCCCGCAGAAAACAGGTTACTTTTTATAAATTCTGCCCTGCTATCCACTTCCAGTGTCCATGCATTCTTTCCTGCTACTTCCAGTGCTTTTTCCGACAGATCCACACCTGTTCCGTACGCACTCGGAATCTCTTTCAGCAGGCTGATCAAGATACATCCGGATCCGGTACACATATCCAGTATATGCAGTCCTTTCTCAGATTCTTCTGATTTTGCTGTTTTCATACATTCCAGCGCGGATTCCACCAGGGTTTCTGTGTCCTGTCTCGGTACCAGCACGTTCTCATCTACATAAAATTCATATCCCATAAAAAAAGCCTGATGCGTGAGATGCTGCAGCGGTATGTGCTCAGCACGTCTGCCGATCAGTTCAAGATACCGGTCAGAGACACTTTCTGTAACACATTCTTCTCCGTGTGCAAAATAATACGCCCGGCTTTTTCCTGTGGTATATTCCAGAAGGAGCCAGGCATCCAGCCCGGCTTCCTCAATCCCTGCCTGCGCAAGGATGTTCTGTCCTTTTTTTAATAATCCTGTCAGAGTTTCTCCGTTCATGGAGTTACACCTTTCTATTCTTGCTTAATACAAACAACAGTCTGTTTTTTCAAAATATCCAGTAAATATTTGCAATCCGTTTCAATACTTACTCAGAACCGAATATCTGAATTTTATCTTCCTACTGATCATTCAGCATTTACAGAAGTTGTGTTCTCAGATGCTTCCGTTTCCTCAGCAGGTGGAACTTCAACCCCAAATTCTTCTTTCAGATAAGCTCTCCAGTCAAAGACTGCTTCCACAGCCTTGATAGCAACTTCTGCCATATCTGCTGTCGGTTCCTTAGTGGTCAGCTTCTGCATTGCCAGACCTGGTTTACTGAAGAAATCAGCAATCTTACTGTCAGATCTGCCTGCCCACTGGATGATTTCAAAGGAAATTCCGGCTACAACCGGCACCATAAGAAGTCTTCCGAACAGTCTCACCCAATAGCCCGGAACCAGTACAAAAATAAAATGCAGGAAAATGCTGACCAGCATAACCAGAAACAGGAAACTTGTTCCACAACGCTTATGCTGTCTGGAACTTGCCAGAACATTCTCTACCGTAAGCGGCAGCCCATGCTCTACACAGTTAATGCATTTATGTTCTGCCCCATGGTACATGAATGTTCTCTGAATATCCTTCATTCTGGAGATCAGAAGCATATATCCCATAAATAATGCAAGTTTCACAAATGCCTCTACTATTGTAACTACAAATTCAGAAGCCCCTACTTTTCTGCAAAGACTTGCAAGTGCATACGGAAGCAACATGAAAGCGGCAATAGACACTACAATAGAAATTGCAACTGTGACATACAGCAGCCATTTGAACTGTTTGTCCTCTTTTGCCTTCTTTGCCTTACGCTCTTCCTCAGAAAGTGCGGCATTCTTTTCTGCTTCCTCTTCATCCTCCTCGTCTCCTGCGATCTCAGCAGAATACATCAGGCACTTCGTACCCACTACCAGAGAATCTACGAAACTGACTACCCCACGGATCAGAGGGTACTTAAGAAATTTTGCATTTCCAAACGTACATTTGTAGTCTTCTACTTTTAATTCAATCCCATTGTCCGGCCTGCGGACGGCAATGGAATACTTGTCTTTGTGGCGCATCATAATGCCTTCCATTACAGCCTGGCCGCCGATATTTGATGATCTCATTCTTTTCTCCTACGGAAAATATTAATTCCTGTTTTATTCTCCATAAAACAAGAAAGGTTGAGATTTCCCAACCTCAACCTTCTCACATTTTACTATATTCTGATTATTTCAGGCCGTATTTCTTGTTGAACTTATCGATACGTCCACGAGCCTGAGCTGCTTTCTGC
>OLNH01000976.1_pt1 | contig 18317 bp, 12 predicted proteins | sample 1643101 | NCBI WGS metagenome assembly OLNH01 (sample SAMEA3136758, study PRJEB25190) | human gut metagenome | biome: human gut; feature: human-associated habitat; material: faeces | place: Austria | collected 2013
CTTTGCCATAAAAATATGCACCTCCAAAAGTGTCTAACTTTTGGGGTGCATATCAACTTTGGTAGTCGCTTTTTTATGCAAAATTGCATAAAAGCTCAAAAAACGACGATAAATGCAGTTATAAATGTTGACTTTTTTCATATAATATTATACAATAAAGTAGCGAAAAAAATTTTAAATTACATAAAAAGGATTAATTTTACAAAAGCACTTAGCCTAAATTGGTATATTTTGTTATTGTTTAGTTTGATATTATAATGAGGAGGTAAATTAATGGATTCAAATATAAAATTGACAACTAAACAGGCTGAAGAAAAAATGAAAATTTACAGAGAAGTTTTTGATGTTGTACGAATTATAAAATCCACAGATATTCGCAGAATGCAATGCGGTCAAGAGCCGGAACTTGATGAGAATATGTGCAGATGTTATGATTTTTGGAACAAGGACAAGCAATGCGAAAACTGTGTGTCCGAAAAAGCTTTGACCCAAAAAAAGCAATATACAAAGCTTGAATGTTTGGAAAATAACATATATCAAATAATTGCAAAGTATTTGGAGATTGACGGAGTACCTTGCGTTATGGAAATGATACACCGTCTCGACAATGAAAATCTTATAGATAACGATGGCAGAAGAATTCTAATGGATAACCTAACCGGTTACAAAAACGAGCTTTATCGTGACCCTCTGACAGGTGTTTACAACAGACGTTATTACGAAGATAATATTAAAGATTTGAATGAAAATGCCGGTGTGGCAATGATTGATTTAGACGATTTCAAACTTTATAATGATTCCTACGGTCACAATGCAGGAGATATGGCACTTGAGACAATCGTCAGTGCAATCAAAAAATGTATAAGAAGTTCAGATAAGATTATTCGTTTTGGCGGAGATGAATTTTTACTTGTACTCCCGGGTATACACAACAATATCTTTAATAAAAAACTTCAACAGATACGAACAAGAATCAAAGAGGCTAAGGTTGACGGATATTCAAAAATACGTTTGTCTGTCAGCATAGGCGGAGTTATGACTCACAACGAAACGATTGAATCGGCTATGTACCGTGCCGATAAGTTGATGTTGCAGGCGAAAAACCAACAAAAAGGTATGGTTGTAACCGAAGAAAATGAGTTTGGCGTCATTGACAATGAATCAGAAGTAAAAGACCGACAACGCGTGCTTGTGGTTGACGATTCATATATGAACAGAATGATTTTGACGGAAATACTGAAATCGGATTATGAGATCATCAATGCGGCAAGCGGCGAAGAATGTCTTGAAATAATCGAAAAGTACGGCACCGGTATAGATATTATTTTGCTTGATATTGTTATGCCGGGTATGGACGGTTTTGAAGTGCTTAATTATATGAATAACAATAATTGGATTGAAGATATTCCTGTAATTCTGATTTCAAGCGAAGATTCTAATCAATATATAAGACGCGCATATGAAATGGGTGTGTCGGATTATATAAGCAGACCGTTTGACGCAAAGATTGTTTATCAGCGTGTTTTAAACACTATAAAATTGTACGCTAAACAAAGACGGCTTATAAATTTGATAACCGATCAAGTTTATGAAAAAGAGAAAAACAATAAAATGATGATAGCCATACTGAGCCAAATCGTTGAATTCAGAAACAGTGAGAGCGGTATGCACGTCAGAAATATAAGCACACTGACCGGAATGCTTTTGGAAAAAATTGTTCAAAAGACGGATAAGTATTATCTTTCATGGTCAAAACGTTTTTATATAACAAATGGTTCGGTACTTCATGATATAGGAAAAATCGGTATTCCGGAAGAAATATTGAATAAACCCGGCAAGCTTACAAAAGAAGAATATGAGATTATGAAAGAACATACCGTGATAGGTGAGAAAATGCTGAAAAATCTTGAATTGTATCAAGACGAACCGTTGGTAAAAACGGCTTGTGAGATAGTCCGTTGGCATCACGAACGATATGACGGTAAGGGTTATCCCGACGGCTTGAAGGGTGATGAAATTCCTATATCGGCTCAAATTGTTTCAATAGCAGATGTATATGACGAACTTGTGAGTGAGCGTGTATATAAGAAAGCATTTTCACATGAAAAGGCTATGGAAATGATTTTAAACGGCGAATGTGGTGCATTTAATCCATTGCTTTTGGAATGTTTGGTTGAAATTCAAGACAGAATAAAAACCGAACTTGACGGCAGTGGTTCTGTGAAAAAGGAAACTTATAAAAAAACTATTCAGGAAATAGAACGAGATATGAACATGAATACATTATAAAACAAAGGAGAAAAACAGATGACATTAAAAGAGTTTTATGAGCAAATTGATTCAGATTATAAAGACGTTATCAAAAGACTTTGTGATGAAAATATGATTAAAAAGTTTGTTTTTAAGTTTCCTGAAGATCCATCTTTTAATGATTTGAAAGACGGCTTAAAAGAAAATGACGCCGAAAAGGCTTTTTGTGCAGTACATACGCTAAAAGGTGTTTGCTCAAATTTGGGTTTTGAAAGACTGTATGAGGCAAGCTATGAACTTACAGAAAAACTCAGAAGCAGAGTCATTGATAATTGTGACGAATTGTATAATGCAGCTGAAAGACTGTATACGGATTTGATTGCAAAAATCAAAGAAATTGATTAATTTAAAATACCGACTTCAAACAGAAGTCGGTATTTTTTGTCATATGGAATCTATATTAAAAGCCCAGCACAGGCTGGAGCTGTCTGCCCTCAAAGGCGGCGATTGCCGCGTCGGGTAATTTTTCAAAGTCGGCTACAAGTGAGTTCGGCTTTTTTATGTAGTCATCTTGTGAGAAAGGCAGAAAATATAGATTTTTGCAGTTTAGAAGTGTTCCTATATTTTTAGCGGCAGTACCGAGTCCGTCGTTGGTGGATACGGCTAAAAGTACGGGCTTTTGGTTTCTTAAATGTGCTTTTACTGCCATGGTAACAGATGTGTCGGCAATTCCGTTTGCAATTTTTGCAAGAGTGTTTCCCGTGCATGGCAGTACGACAAGTAGGTCAAGTAAGTTTTTCGGGCCAATCGGCTCTGCGTCTTTAACACAGCATATAATGTTGTTGCCGGTCAGATTTGTTATGTTGGTACGAAAATCTTCTGCTTTGCCAAATCGCGTGTCGGTGTTGTAAGACATCTCACTCATAATAGGTATAACATTCGCACCGGTTTGCGTGAGCTTTTCAAGTACCCCCATTGCTTTTTTGAAAGTGCAGAATGAACCGCACATTGCAAAACCAACGGTTTTATTTTCCCAATCCATTTATTACACCCCCAATTCTTTGATAATATTCATAATCGTGTCTTTGATAATCGCTCCTGACGAAACGGGAGCAATTTTACCCGGTAACGACAATGCCCAAATTACTTTTAAACCGTATGCTTTTGCAGCGTCAAAATCAATCCCCCCCGGTTTTGAGGCAAGGTCGATAATAAGAGCGTCTTTTTTGACTTTTGTTAAAATTTCATCGTCCAAAATCAGCGAAGGTATAGTGTTGAAAATTATATCAAATTCGTGTATGTGGTCTTTTAAGTTGTCAAGCGGCAACTGCTCATATCCATGTCCCTCGATCATAGCAAGATCGGCATACTTTCGTGCTTCCACATATGTTTGAGCACCCAAGGCATATAAATCCTTTGATAATATTTTTCCGATTTTACCATAACCTAAAACAAGGCTTTTACTTCCGTGAATTGTAAATGGTGTTTCCGTAATCGCTATCTCAATCGCTCCCTCTGCCGTAGGAACGGCATTAGGGATATGGCTATTGATATGTTTAAATGCTCAGAAAGTCATACACAAAATAAAATGATATATTGTAATCTAATATAACAATAAATAAAGACAAGCTTTATTGAACCGCCCCCAAAAGTCAGACCAAAAATCTAACTAATTGGAGGTCGGTTCATCATCTTGCCTGTTTTAACCCGCTACTTGCAGTCACACTCTTTCTTTATCCCATTCGCATAAATCTTTTTGTGCTGTAAATTCGCCTGCATTTTATCTAACGCTTCACCGTTTTTTCGATTTCAAACAAATGCTTTGAAATGGCTTAACAATGCGATTTGTCGGAAGTGTAGTTATATATTACTCAAATCTAAATACTTATATATTTCTTTTCCCCCTTTACCACCGAGTATATCAATTATTTCAACATCATTAATGTCTTTAATTCCTTGTTCAAATTCATCTCTGCTAATCTTATTTTCTACATCAAGATACGAAAATTCTTCATTGCTAATTTCCTCTGTATCTTTATCGTAGATGTAACTAAACATATAGCTTGGTTCTTCAATTACTTCATTATCTTGTATTCTGTATCTTAAGTAGGAACCATACACAGCTATATTACTATTATCAAATAACATTCTACCCTTAACCGAACCTACAATATAGACTTTATTATCTTTTTTGTCATATGCAAATGAATAAAAACCATGTCCTCCTGTCCCGCCTGTTTCAAGAAATTTTCCGTCATATGCCCCTATCCATTTTTCGCCATCATCAAAGTTTTTTAGTTATCTGACCATTATTATAGTCATAAATATCACAATATTTTCTATGATATTCTGTATAAATTGCAACCAATTCTAAAATTCCGTCATTGTCACAATCAAATATATAAGCATCTTCCGAATTAATATTCTTATCGTAATATTCCTTTAAAGCATATTTCCCTTGGCAGTCCTCCTGCTGTAAATATGGGCATTTCCCCGCTCCATATTCCCATTTATCATTATTATGCGAAATATAATATTCAAACAAATTGAACTCTTTTTTATAGACAGTCCAGTCCCATTCCAATGTTGCACACTCTACCTCAACATCAAAGTCAATATAAGGTTTAAAATCATTATCAATACAAATATCACAAGAATGTGGTTGATTATTTAATGATGTTGATATTTCCACACCACTTTCTACTTTAGGACCTACTGACAATACCGATGATTCAAGAAGTGCAAACTTTAAATCCGCTTCTATTTTAGGAGTTATAGTTGCCTTTATTTCAGCTTCTGGTTGTTCAAGTTGTTCTATGACGCATAAATTATTTTTATAAGTCGGTCGTATATTATATGTAGGTCTGTACTGAAAGCTACCCGATGTTTGTACATCATAATTTACTGTAGTTGATATCTTACCCTCGGCATTAATTTTCAAAATAATTTTACCGCTAATTGTAAAAGGTTCTACAAAAGTTTCAAATCCCAGCTCTCCGATTTCTATATCTTTCTCAAATTCCTTAGAAAAACTTACTGATATATTAGGCTCAAATTCCGTATCTATATTAAGCATTATATTTGGTATTTCACCATCACGCTTACGGTCATAATCAATGTATGGTCTTATATTGATATTTTTTACAACCAATTCTCCGTTCACTGATAACCCATATGGAAGTTCAAGTTTATTATCCAACCCTATTACAAAATAACCATCATCATTATTTCCTAAATTTATTGTCGCCAATGCTCCGCTCTCTTCAGACTTATCCGCTGTTAATGTATTCATATCCATATCTTTATTTAATAAAGCATATGAATTAGTATTTTTAACTGTTATACCTTTAGGCAATTCGTCTTTGATAATGTCACTTGCCGTAATTTTTGCCGATTTATTAAAATCAATTTTATCGGCTATTTCACTTAATTTGATATCGTTGTCTTTTGTTATCTCGATATTATCCTTACTTCTTTTTACATTTTTCACTTTCACCGCCATTCCCGTCGGTGCTGAATCGCTTGCAGGAAATATAATAACATCACCCGCTTTACAATTTGCCAATTCGTCAGATACATTTGTAACTTTACAAAAATTTGTACTGTTTTCACTTATTATATTGACATTTGTCGCTTTAGGAAGAGTAACTGCATTCTCGTTATATTCAATAATATTACTTTCTTCACTCGGCATATCCCATTGTGAATTATACTGCATTATTTTTTCAATTAACATAGCTGCTTCAGCTCGTGTAAGCGTATCGTCAGTATGAAAATTTCCATCTTCATAACCATTTATTATTCCCAATGGATATAATGTTGAAACAACCGCATCATCTTTGGAATCTGAAATATCCTCAAAAATCTTTGTTTTTATATCATCTGTCGATACATTTAGGCTGTTATATATCCATGTTGCAGCCGTTACTCTATCTAAATTGGTCTGCGAATAAAACAATCCATTCTCATAATCGCAATCTTGTATAATACTATCCTTTTGCGCCGTTCCTATATAGTTATATGCCCATGAGCTATTAACATCTGACATATTTACCACTTGCAAATCATTTTCCACTTCATGAGTTGCGCAAACAAGAAGTTTTATAAACTGTTCTCTTGTTACCTTTTCTTCGGGTTCAAAAGTATTGTTATCAAAACCGTCTATAACATTCTCATCACTTAATTGCATAATAGTTTCATATGCCCAATGCGACTTTGGTAAATCATCAAAATCCATATTCCTTGCAGATACTGCACATACATTGAATGCCAATAACATTCCCACTAATGCCGTTATTAAAAATTTTTTCTTCATCTCTACACATCTTTATTTTCAATTATATTCCTTTATTGATTAATAATATCATTTATAAACTTCTAAATCAAGATGATTTTGTCAAAAACATATAATAAAAAACAAATTTCATCAAAAAAATAAGAATATATACAAAATTCTAACATGAATTTATTGACATTCATAATATAACCTATTGCAAACCCATTATCAATTGGAATATTATGACTTTTTCAATTTCCATACCATTTGAAATCCTTTTACGGTCATTTCACAAAAGCCATCACCATAGAAAATAAAATCAAAATCATCACTAACATCTGGCGACGAAACCTTACTTTACATTGCAAAATCTCTTTTCAGCTTTACAAAAAAGTCTAAATTTCTGCTACGTTTATCGCAGTAACATGACTTTGAATGTTCATCATATTATCGTAAAAATCACTCCAATAAGTATATTATATATGTTATAAAAAGATTTTTAAGTCTTGCATAATTTGCATTATGAGAAATTCCCCGACGGCAGCGTAAAATGTATCGAAGATGAAATCCCTTTCAACCTGCCGGAGGGGTGGGAATGGTGCAGACTTACTGTTATTACAACAGCCATTTTTGCGGGCGGAGACAAACCTGATGTTTATGAACTAGATTTAACTGAAAACTGCAGTATTCCAATTTATTCTAACAAAGTAGAGGATGATGGACTATATGGATATACAAACAAACCAAGAGTAACGGAACCAAGCATTACCATTTCTGCAAGAGGCACAATTGGATTTTGTTGTGTAAGAAAAACTCCTTTTGTTCCGATTGTAAGACTTATTACAATTACTCCATTCAAGGAAATTAGTTTATATTATTTAAAAACTGTATTTGAAGCTCTCATTGAAACAGGAGAAGGTTCAAGTATACCTCAATTGACAGTGCCTGGAATTAAGCCAAAGATAATTCCTATTCCACCTATTAATGAACAGGTCAGACTTCAAAATAAACTAAACAAGATATTAAATTACATAGCAGGTATTTCTTTTGAAAAAGAAGAACTACAACATCTTTTACAGACTACAAAATCCAAAATTCTTGACCTTGCCATTCATGGTAAACTTGTACCGCAAGACCCAAATGATGAGCCGGCTTCTGTGCTTCTTGAACGTATCCGCGAAGAAAAAGAAGAACTTATCAAGCAAGGTAAAATCAAGCGTGATAAGAAGGAATCTGTTATCTTCAAAGGTGATGATAACTCTTACTATGAAAGTATTGGAGATGAAACAACAAATATTGATGATGAAATACCATTTGAATTACCACAAAATTGGGAATGGAGTAGATTGCAGACTATTTGTTATCCTATAACTGATGGAACTCATAAAACCCCCACATATTCTGATACAGGTTATATCTTTTTGTCAGCAAAAAATATAACTACAGGGAAAATTAATTGGAATGATGTTATGTATATTCCCAAATCTTTGCATGATGAACTATATTCAAGAATATCACCGCAAATAAATGATATATTACTTGCGAAAAATGGAACCACAGGAGTTGCTGCAATGGTAGATAGAGAGTGTGAATTTGATATTTACGTAACATTGGCTCTTTTGAGAGTAATAAGCAATAACGATATTTTGCCACAATACTTACTAAAAATAATAGCAAGTAATACCATTCAAGATTATTTTAATAGTTCTCTAAAAGGAATAGGTGTTCCTAATCTTCATCTTGAACATATTAGAACTACTCTTATTCCTATTCCACCTATAAATGAACAAAAGCGAATATCTAAGAAAGTTGATCAGTTATTCTTTCTGCTTGATTCCATCGCAAAAAATGCAAATTAACATCTTAGCCGCCCTCATCCGAGGACGGCTGAATGTTTTTTACCAAGTTACAATTTTATCGACAAGTTCTTGTTGTTCACTGGCGGTACGGCGAAGATAAATTCGTGTTGTTTCAATACTTTCATGCCCCATAAGATCAGCCAGTAAAGCAATATCATTATATTTTTCAAGAAAATTCTTTGCATATCTGTGGCGGAATGAATGAGGATAAACCACTTTTTTATCAAGTCCGTATTTTTCAGCATAGTTCTTAAGCTGTTGTGAAATTCCACGGGTGGTAATTCTATTGCCATACCTGTTAAGAAACAAATAACCGGAAGAACGCTGTGTGCCATTCAACCACTCGAGAGTTTCTTTCTTTAATTTTTTCGGTATGTACAATCGTCGAAGCTTTCTGCCTTTTGTGTATAAATCGAAATATCCGATTTCGATATGCTCAATTTTAATTTGAATCAACTCGCTTACTCTTGCCCCTGTAGCAGCTAAATACCAGACAACGAAATACCATTCCATATTGCCGTCCTTTTTGAGTTGCTTTTTCAGAAAATTATAATCTGCATTGCTGATAACATTTTCTAAAAAATTCTTCTGCTGTACCTTTACCGCTTTTAACTGCAACTGCTGTTTTTTCAAATACTCCAAGTACTTGTTCATCGCTTGTATACGCAAATTCACCGTCTTTGGCTTGAAAAATTCCATTAAATAACCTTTGTATGCAAGTAAATTTTCTTTGCTCACAGTGTCATAATGTTCCAAAAAATAATTCACTGTCCACAGATAAGATGTAATCGTATTTTCTGATAAATTCCCCTTTCTCAAGTATTCCTCAAATGTTTGCTTTGCCTTCATAAAAAAGACACCTCCGATAAAATATTTTTGCGAGATAGTCGCTCTAATATTATATCGAAGATGTCTACAATCCTCTTATTATAAGAAAAATTTTAAGTCTAACAATGTTAAATCTCTTATAGTACCTATTACACCACACAAGGAGCAAGAACAAATTTAAAATATATTAAGACGATTTTTAATATCATTTCATCAGTTGAGAAGCTTCTCGATGTAATCTAATACAGAAAATGCATTATCAATAGCTGTATAAATCCTTATTTGCTCAGCTATTGACGGAAACGGGATTAGTGTTGCAGTGATTTTTTCCTTTGAGATATTAGGTTGAGCACCACCCTCTGCTATGGATACAAAGGCATTTTTATAAGACATTAAAAAATAGAACAAGTATTTTTCTCGTACCATTTTAGGGTTGCAACAAGCACAACAAGCTTGATTTGTGGTGGCTGTTGATGTTGTTATTCCGACTTTACCTATTGTAGCTCCGTACATTGCTATAATAACTGTATTCTCCGGAATTATTTTTACAGAGGTGTTAGTGATAGCGAGTTCCGTTATTGATTCAGGTACAACTTTAATGTAACCGTTATTTAGGTCACCTGTTTTTATCCACGGCATTGTGCCATTGTAATATTCTGTTTTTTTTCGACTCGGAGTTGCTCCAGTCTGCCATTCACCTATATTTCCAAGCCTACACCAAATCCAGCCATCAGGCAAATCATAAGGAATTTCGGTATCAATACAACGTACCTCATTGTCAACCTTCTCATAGTAAGAGTTATCATCACCTTTGAAGATGACAGATTCCTTCTTATTACGCTTGATTTTGCCTTGCTTGATGAGTTCTTCTTTTTCTTCACGGATACGCTCAAGAAGCATAGAAGCCGGCTCATCATTCGGGTCTTGCGGTACAAGTTTGCCATGAATGGCAAGGTCAAGGATTTTGGATTTACTCAGAGCTAATATTTTCTGAAGCTCATCTTGTTCCACATTAATAGTAGATAGAAATTTGTCACATATTTGAATTTTATCAACAATTTTAGTTTGTTGGGCAGATGGGCAAATAGGAATCAGAGTTGAAAGAATTCTTTCTAATGCCAACTTTGGCATTGCTACTTGGTGAGTTTTATCTTTAAATTGCTGTTGTACAAGCTCAGTTTGTAACACTATACAAAGAAATGATTTATTAATAGCGATATTCGTTATTTTTACTGCGTTTTCGGTTATATTCATTCCATCCAACAAGTCTGGTACTTCTCCAACGACACCAATTGTTCCGGCTATTGTTACATATAAATCATCTTTAGCAATTGTATAATTCTTGATTGTTAAAAAAATATCTTCTGAAATATAGCGCAAATCATTGATGTTTATGGAGTGATTTTTCATATCCGTTACTCTGATATATGCATGAGAGGTTTTTTTCTCCGAAAAGCTTGCCCCTTTGGGTAGTCGTTTTCCTCCTTTAACTATTGCAATATTTCGAACGCGGCACCACGCCCACCCTTCTGGTAGCTCAAATGGTATTTCATCTTCGATACATTTCACGGTGCCATCGGGGAATTTCTCATAATGCAAATTATCATCACCTTTGAAAATGACAGTATCTTTTTTTATATCCTTAGGTTTTAGCTTTCCGTCCTTAACCATCTGTTTCTTTTGTTCACGAATACGCTCCAAAAGAACAGACGCCGGCTCATCATTTGGATCTTGCGGTACAAGTTTACCTCTGATTGCTAAATCCAATATTTTTTGCCTTAATGCTTTGGTATCCATTACTCATCCACCTCGCCTATTATTTTTTCCAATTCGGCAACAGCGTTCACAATATTGGCTGACTTCTCCTTGATTTCCTGAAGCAGTTCTGCAAGGGTGCGGTCATCTGCACCGTTATTAATCTTCATCCATGTAATATCAAGGCTTGTCTTATCACGAGCCATAATCTCATCTATTGTGAATTTACGCCATCTCCCATTAGGATTTTCCTCACTGTATGTTTCCTTACGCTTGCTTAAATCTCCGTCAGCATAACACTTAACAAACTCATCAAAATGTTCTTTCTTCAATGGATTTGTTTTACCGAAAGAAGGCATATCAGAACGCAAGTCATAAATCCAAACTTCTTTAGTATTATCCTTATCGGTCTTACCTCTTGTAAAGAATAAAACGTTTGTCTTCACCCCCTGTGCGTAGAAGATTCCCGTAGGCAATCGAAGAATAGTATGAAGATTACACTTATCCATCAAGTCCTTACGGATACGCTCTCCGTCACCATCCGCAAACAATACGTTATCAGGCAAAACAACGGCAGCACGGGATTTACCGTCAGTCTTTAAGCTACGGTAAATGTGCTGGAGAAAATTAAGCTGTTTGTTGCTTGTCGGGAACGTAAAATCATCACGTGTCGCACGCTCTCCGCCTTTCTTAGTTCCAAACGGAGGATTTGTTAAAATCAGATTATATCCTTTCATTGATTTTCCGATATTAGAAAGTGTATCGCCCAAAACAATCTGACCGTCAATATCGTGAAGCATAGCATTCATCAAAGCAAGACGATGCGTGTCATGTACAAGTTCACAACCTGTAAAAGCTTCTTCTTTCTCAAATCTTGCCATATCAGCGTCAAGTGAAAAGAAATCATCTGTGTTATCTCTGACATATTGACTTGCAGAAATCATAAATCCGAAAGTACCGCAAGCAGGGTCATTGCATCGTTCACCCGGCTGCGGTTTCATAAGGCGAGTCATTACATCAATCAGCACACGCGGTGTAAAATACTGTCCGGCTCCCGACTTCTTTTCGTTAGCGTTCTTTTCTAACAATCCTTCGTAAAGATTTCCTAATCCCTCCTCACGGGCAGAATACCAATCCAAACCGTCAATTGTAGTGATAATCTTTTCAAGGTTCTTAGGCTCATCAATCTTAGTAGCCGCCCCCTGATAAATTTCACGCACTCGTCCTATACAGTAAGTTCCAAATAGACGAAGTATTGTTTTATAGTAGTTATGAAGTTCCAAACCTGATTTGCTGACTAAATTGTCCCAACCGTATTCCTGAACAATTTTCTTTTCGCTATTCTGTGTTTCCTCTTCCGGTGTCAGATTATCTCCTTGTGCAAGAGTAATACCTTCCGCAAATCTGTTTTCGGCATCGGTTTCTTTTGCCATTTTTAAAAATAAAATATACGTAAGCTCTGTAACATACTCGTGATAAGTGATACCGTCATCTCTCAGCACATTGCAGAGATTCCAGAGTTTTGATACGATTTCTTGTGTATTCATGCTGTTTTTCCTCCGTCATCATATAGATATGTGTTTAATTCCAAAACAATGTTTTCAAGCTGATTTTGGAACACCTTGTCAATTTTTTTAAATCCGCCTTGCTCCTTGAAACGAACATCTTCATCAAATATCTTGACATTCAGAACTGATTCATTCATTAAGTAAGTTTCCATTCGCTTAATCCAGTTCATTTCTTGCTTAGAAAACTTATGAGCTTTCACTAGCTTCTCAATCGCCTTTCGGATTCGTGCTTCATGGCTGATAAGCACCGAGCCGATAGCATATCGACGAATTAAGCTGATAATATCAGCAGCAATCTCCTCATTCGTCATTTGAGAAATTGCAGTATTAAGCTGTTGTGTTGTAAATCCTTCTCTATCCAATGTTAAACGGAGAGATTTTAATTCTTCTCGTGTGAGGTCTTTCGGTCTTGTGCAAACAATGTTTATAGCGGCAATCTCATTCATATTTGTTTTTACAAATACAGAGAATGCGTCAAGATAATCCTCCGGTCTTTCATTATCGCCGTAACCGCGAGTATGACTAACCATCTCATCTTCCTTATCCGAGATTACAACAGGTCTGCCACCATTTGATTTCGTTTCCTGCAACATTTTGAAAAGTTCCTTGTTTGCAAGAATTCTGTTCTTTGCTACATCAATAGGCTCATTCTCCAATTTGTCAATATATTGAGTAGGTTCAAGACCGCCGGTCATATCAGTAAAATGTGACATCATCTCACTACTCATTTTTCGTTTTTTACGCTGGAGCTTTGCGATTATTTGGTTGATTTGATTTCTGACCTTTTCTTCGTTATCGATAACTTCCAATCCGTCAATAAGCTGCATAAATGTTGTGTTTGGATCAGTGACAACCGGTTTCATAGTATTAACAGGCTCAAGAGAATCATAGACGCCGACCGGATCATAAATTTCAAAGTGCGTCTTATGAATTTCAGGGCAAAGTCTTGTTGCACGACCGAGCATCTGCTCAAAAAGAATACGCGACTTTACTCGGCGCATAAATACCAAAGTAGTAATTTCCGGTACGTCAATTCCTGTTGTTAGCAAATCAACGGTGACAACTATACTTGGATAACGTTCATTTTTAAAGCGTTTGATAGCTTCCTGAACTTTTTTCTTATTTCCGCCGCCAACGCTTCCTGTAATCTTCATAATTGCATCATTATCTACACCGGTCTCGGAATATATTTCCTTTAAAATTGATACAATCATATCTGCGTGTTGGTCATCTACCGCATAGATAAGCGTTTTTCCCTGTTCTTCAGGGGATTCCGGATCAATATCACGGGCAATTTCTGCAAGCACTGTTCTGTTAAAATTCTCAGTAATTACCTGTCGGTTAAAGGATTCAATATCAAAATCCAGTTCATCATCCAAAAGCTCACTGTTGGTGATTTCTCCTGTCACAGTGTCATAGATTGTAACTGTATCGCCAGATTTATAGTGTATTCCCTCACTGCTGAGCTTTGTTTTTAGCTCGTGAGGTGCATCGTGGTCTACAAGATAACCTTCGATAACAGCTTCACGATATGTATACTTAAATACAGGCTCACCAAAAATCTTGGTAGTTTGCAATGCAGGAGTTGCGGTAAGTGCAATTTTTACAGCATCAAAGTATTCAATGACGGAGCGATATTTACTCTGATAATCTGTTTGATTGCGATAAAGCAGCTCATCTTCTCCCATCTCTTTATCCAAAATGTATCCGCGATGTGCTTCATCGACAATAATCAAGTCGTAATCAGAAACTGCCGGCATTGTATCTTCTGTGTTGTACAAAATACGCTTTACCATACTTTGAACAGTTGCAATATGTATACGGGTTTCTTTATCAATTTCCTTATCTTCAAGCCCCTTGATATTATAAATCTCATCAAGCGTCATAAGGTCCTCAAGCTTAACTTCTTTAAATACATCTTGAGCCTGTTCGCCGAGAGATGTTCTGTCAACAAGGAACAAAATTCTGCGGAAGCGTTCTGTCTTTAAGAAACGATATATCATTCCGAGAACTGTTCTTGTCTTGCCGGTTCCTGTCGCCATAGCAAGCAAAACGTTTTGTTTTCCGTCAATAACCGCATTTTCTGCTGCTTTTATGGCATTGAGCTGATACGGTCTTAGGTTCAGACCATCTTTGTCAGTCAGAAAATCGAATGACATTTGTTTTAAATTTTCATTCTTACTTTCCGTATCCTGTGCTAAAAGCTCTTTAATTCCGTCAGGGCTCATCCAGCCTTGCAATGCTCTAGGAGCATTATAGGATTGACGTAAATCCAAGAACCAAATACCTGATTTTGTCTTGTACTGTTCCAGATACGGTTTGCCATTCGTAGCAAAAGTAAACGGAACTTTATACTTACCCCAAGTGCCAATCTGATACTGACTGTCCTTTTCGCGAATATTTTTAGAATATTCCTTGCACTGATAATCGATAACCGAAGGAATATCCTTATGACTTGCCTTTGCTTCGATTGTGGCAATTAATTCTGTTCCAACAAACAGTGCATAATCGGCATAACCTCTGTTGCCCACATGAGAATCGGTAGGCCATTCGGCAATTGCCATATTTCTGCCCTTTTCAGGACGCGTACCTTTAGAATATCTAAGCTTTTCCGTATCGGCTTCCCAACCAACCTTGCGAAGCTGTTCATCAATAAGATAACGCGTTTCCGCTTCGGACGGCTGACGTTTTCCTGCAGCTAAGGCTGATTGCTTTCTACGTTCTTCCTGAGAAACCTTAGGTGCAGATAGAGCTGTTTTTTCTGCTTCTTTTGTCAGTTCATCTTCAATTTTCTTTTCCTGTTCTTTATCGGCCACAACAGAATTTGACATTTCTTTTTCAGATAGCATAACAAACGGTTGATTCTGATAATTCCAATCTCCGTAAGTCTGCATAAACCATTCACATAGACTGTATGTCATTTGCAGAAGTGTCTTTGCTTCGTCTGTCGAGCCATAGTTTTCATGAGCTGCCTTATTGCGAGCTTTTCTTATTGCATGAAGAATGTCACAAAGGTCCCGAGTAAGCAAGCCTTCTCTCATAAGTGTATCAATTCGAGTAACAGCGGTATTGTCATACGGCAGGTCAATACCATCATATGTGAATATCAGATTAACAATGTTCTCTCCAATCATTCCCAACTTAATCAAGCATGAATTAGCATCAGAAAAACAATACTGTTCAGCCAGTTTTCCGAAATTCGCTAATACAGGAAAATCCCTGCTTAAAAAATCAAAATTCGATTTCATGCTTCACTCCTCCTTGTCATATAACACCTTATCGCAACAAGTTCTCATGCCAAAACTTCCGATAATACATAATTATGAGAATATTATATCACAAATTAGTAAATTTTGCAACATCTTAGGTTGTAGCACACACTACTCTCACGAATTATTTACGACAATCTTCCAAGCGTTAATACATTATAAAAAGGGATAAGCGCCGTAATGAACCGACCCCAAAAGTTAGACCAAAAAGCTCATTTTTTTTGGGTCGTTTAATTTTTGCCGCTCATTTTATCAATATATATTTCATCAACGCCGAGTTCTTTCATCATCACTTATTGCCTTAACGTATTCTGTTCACTTGTTGAAACTCTCACATATCCGATTTTCATAAAAATCAACTCCAATCTCCGTGTCATTAGGGCATACCCTATTGACACATAAAAAAATAGTGCCATTAGAGTTGGTTTTCGGCTTTTAGAACGTCCCAAAAGTTTTACCCACCCTAACGGCACTGTTTTAGTATCAAGTGTAAATCATTTCTTCCAATTCTTCAAATGTGTATCCGGTGTTGTACAATTCCTGTATCACTTCCGGATCCTCGCCGTACATTGCGGCTACTGTCTTTATATCTTCGAGATATTCTTCCGCATAATAATCATCATATCCCGTATCAATATAGCAGCCGCAACCGTAATCGTACCAATGTCTGCCGTATGATTCGGTATAATTAAAATGACCTCTTTCACGTTTACCGTTACTCTTGATTTTCAGAATATCGCCCTCATTAAGAACGATATGTTCATACTTGCCATTCTCCAAATCTTGAAACAGTTTCGAATCAACCAATGCTTTCCAAAGTATCTGTTTAGTCGAAGCAAACACATAAACGCCTTTATCCTTAAAATGAATTAGTGAAATCGGGCTGTCACCTTTTACAAGATACAAATTGTTTTGATTATCAAGTATATTAAAGCTAAAACTTCCCTCTATACTTTCAGCCATAAATTTTATCGTTTTGAAATTAAGTGCATTTTTGTATTTTAACAGTTGCACCGCCACAAATGAATCTGTTTCAATTTTGCTTTTAAAGTTATACTTCTTTTGAAGTTCCTTATCATTGAACAGTACGCCATTATGAGCAAGTGCAAACTGACAGTTCTTCACCTTTTCACTCCATGGGTGATTGTTGTAGTTCTTGCTCTTGTCACCTTGTGTACTGTGTCTTGTGTGACCGATTACTGCATTAACAAACTTCGGAATATTCGGATTAAACTTATATGCACTTACCGCACTTTTGTTTATCTTCATATTACCCAAAATCGAATATGCCACACCGGTTGCATCCGTGCCACGTTCCGCACTTTCCATACCAAGCAAATCCACAAGTTCATTCATATCTTTTAACTTATCCTTGTAACTTAATACTCCATATATTCCGCACATTATATTTCCACTTCATTTCTTATCGGTTCATTGACGTAAAGTCTTTTTTCTTTCAAATAATTAATCAACTCTTGTTTGTCGTCTGCTATTTCTTTTACGAAATCAAGCCAAGTAAGACTCTGCATAAATTCGTCGGACAAAGAAATAGCAACCTTACAGATTTCATCTACCATCTGTAAGGTTGCTATAAATGTACTGTACTTTAAAGTACCTCTGAATATTCGCATTTCTATTGTCGCTTCATTTTCAAGATTGACCGCCGCATATCGTCCCATATGTGAGTTCTTTGCGTGCTTTAGCGTTTCTTTCGGATTGATTATTCCGCCACCGTAACGTCTTGCCCAATGCTCTACTTGCGATTCAGTTCGTCTGCTGAATGTTAAGATTTCATTCCAGAACTTCTCGTAGAAGTAGAGAATCTTCGCTATTGTTGCCTCTTGTTCTTCATAATTCGCTCCAATTGCATTTCTGCTGATATGTACATGGAGTCCGCAAGTTCCGGCTTGGTGACTTAAATATCCTTTTGCTACTGCCTTATTAAGAATCGCTCTCCAAGGCATTTGGTTAATGTGATAGTCAAGTGTCATCGGGTGAGTTACGCACTCAAAACCATCATCAAGTGAACCGTCATGTTTGATGTACATACGCTCATGCCCATTGTTAGCTATTTCAAGCAATTTGCTCGCACAAAATTCATTTTCGCCACCGTTGTCAAGTTCAAGTTCCACACCCAAATATCTCGGACCGTCACCGTAAAATATCGGCTCAGGCTTGTAGTAGTAATCATGAATTGTTACATCTCTGTCAAAACAATCTCTGCAATATGGGTGGTCGTGATATTCTTCGTTTTCATAGTAACACGCATCATCGTAATGAATCACTGCGTCACACCTTGTACATCTGATGTAATCTTCATCATAGCAAGTTTGACATAAATCGCCGTCAGCCGAATCATCGTTCCAATGTCTGTCGCCACAATCACGGCAAATAAATGTTTCACGTCTTAAACAGTCCGCACATAAATATGAATCATCAAAATATGTTAATTCGAGAGGGAGGTGCGGACATATTCTTGGACTCCGAAAGGGGTAAAGATAAATGTATACCA
>OLNH01000979.1_pt1 | contig 18269 bp, 16 predicted proteins | sample 1643101 | NCBI WGS metagenome assembly OLNH01 (sample SAMEA3136758, study PRJEB25190) | human gut metagenome | biome: human gut; feature: human-associated habitat; material: faeces | place: Austria | collected 2013
CCAAGTCCGCCGATTACAGAATGTTCCTCTACAGTTACAACTTTGCCTGTTTCTTTGGCTGCTGCAACTACGAGTTCTTCATCCAGAGGTTTAATTGTATGGATATTGATCACTTTCGCATCTACACCGTCTGCTGCAAGCTTCTCTGCTGCTTCAAGAGCAGGAGCTACACAAAGACCGTTTGCGATGATAGTAAGGTCTTTTCCTTCACGAAGGACGATACCTTTACCTAATTCAAATTTGTAGTCCGGTCTGTCGTTGATAACAGGAGCTGCCAGACGTCCAAATCTCATATATACAGGTCCAACATGCTCGTAAGCTGCTTCTACCATAGCTTTTGCTTCAATATCATCAGAAGGGCATGCAACAACCATTCCCGGGATTGCTCTCATAAGTGCGAAGTCTTCGCAGCACTGATGTGTTGCACCATCTTCACCTACAGAGATTCCACCGTGAGTAGCACCGATCTTTACATTGATCTTCGGATATGCGATAGAGTTACGAACCTGCTCAAAAGCACGTCCTGCTGCAAACATAGCAAATGTGCTGGCAAAAGGAACTTTTCCTGTTGTAGCCAGACCTGCAGCAATACCCATCATATTGCACTCAGCAATACCGCAGTCGATGTGACGTTCCGGGAATTCTTTCTTAAACATACCTGTCTGAGTAGCTGCAGCAAGGTCAGCGTCCAGAACGACCAGGTTGTCATGTTTCTTACCTAATTCAACCAGTGCAGCGCCGTAGCTTGCTCTTGTTGCGATCTTCTTTACTTCTGACATAATGCTTCACCTACCTTTTCTAAGTCTGCCATTGCCTGTGCATACTGCTCGTCATTCGGAGCTTTGCCATGCCATCCGGCCTGGTTTTCCATGAAGGAAACGCCTTTTCCTTTTACAGTTTTCATAATGATCGCTGTAGGCATTCCTTTGGTAGCCTTAGCTTCATCAAAAGCAGCTTTTAACTGGTCCATATCATTTCCGTCTGCAACATTGATCACATGGAAGTTAAATGCTTCAAATTTCTTATCGATCGGGTATGGAGAGCATACATCATCAATCTTACCGTCGATCTGAAGTCCATTGTTATCTACGATCACTACAAGGTTGTCCAGTTTTCTGTGACCTGCGAACATAGCAGCTTCCCATACCTGGCCTTCCTGAATCTCGCCGTCACCTAATAAAGTGTATACGCGATAGCTTTCGTTGCTTAATTTAGCAGAAAGTGCCATACCTACTGCTGCAGAGATTCCCTGTCCAAGAGAACCGCTAGACATATCAACGCCCGGGATATGTTTCATATCCGGATGTCCCTGTAAATAAGATCCCAGATGACGAAGAGTCTTCAGGTCTTCTTTCGGGAAAAATCCTCTTTCTGCAAGTGCAGAATAGTATCCTGGTGCTGTGTGGCCTTTGGAAAGTACGAAACGGTCACGATCAGCTTTCTTAGGATCCTTAGGATCGATATTCATTTCTTCAAAATATAAATATGTGAATACATCTGCTGCTGACAGAGATCCGCCCGGATGTCCTGCTTTTGCAGCATGTACTGCTGTAACGATGTCTTTGCGGACTTCGTTTGCAATTTTCTGAAGTTCTAATTTTTCCATTATGGTAAATTCTCCTTATTCGCCGAATACTGCTTTATAATCTTTCTGGAATTTCTCAATACCTGCATCTGTCAGAGGATGTTTTGTCATCTGTACGATTACGCTGTATGGAACAGTTGCGATGTCAGCACCTGCAAGTGCGCAGTCTGTTACATGGATCGGATTTCTTACGCTTGCTGCGATGATCTCTGTTTCGATTCCAGCAACTTCGAAGATCTCAGCGATCTCACGGATCAGGTCAACGCCTCTTGTGGAAATGTCATCAAGTCTTCCAAGGAATGGAGAAACATATGTTGCACCAGCTCTTGCAGCAAGAAGTGCCTGGTTAGCTGTGAAGATCAGAGTAACGTTTGTTTTGATTCCTTCTGCGGAAAGAACTTTAACTGCTTTCAGACCTTCTACTGTCATCGGGATCTTAACAACCATGTTTGGATGGATCGCTGCGATCTCACGGCCTTCTTTGATCATGCCTTCAGCGTCTGTTGTTGTAGCTTTCACTTCACCGCTGATCGGTCCGTCTACAATAGATGTGATCTCTTTGATTACTTCGTTGAAATCTCTTCCTTCTTTTGCGATAAGAGATGGGTTTGTAGTAACACCACAGATCACTCCCATATCGTTAGCTGCTTTAATATCTTCTACTTTGGCTGTGTCAATAAAAAATTTCATGTTCTTAACCCTCCTGATTTGGTTACTGTTCGCTTTTGACCATTGCCCACTCTTTGTGAGACAACGGTATGTGAACAGTAATAATTTTTGCTCACTTACAAGCGTTCGTTTGTTGATAATTTCATTATATCAAAGTTCTTCGGAAGGTCAAGTGTCCGAAAAATTATTAATAATTTTTCTATTAATAATTATATTTTTTATTAATTCTAATCACCTTGTGAAAGGATTATCAATCAGCATTTTTACAGATTTCTACAGGATATCATATTTTCAGTTGTGTTCTGAAGTTCCAAATTATTATTAATAATTTCGTATGGCGTATTTAATTAATTTTCCCGGCAGGGTTCTTCCGGGTTCTTGCATATCCGGTTGTTCGCCTGGATATAAGCTTTGGTGTGTATTCGATATTGTAAAGACTGATAGGGGCCGAGTCTGTCAGGGCTCTCTCCCTGGTATCGATCTTGCGCAGGATGATGTCACATGCATCCTGGCCTTTCAGTGCTACGAAATGATCGATAGTAGTCAGAGAAATTCTGCGAATACTGGAATAAAAGATATTATCACATCCAATCACCGACACATCTCTAGGGACATGTACCTTTGCCTCATGAAGTGCATCCAGTGCTCCGATTGCCATCATGTCATTCTGACCGGCAATAGCAGTAAACTGTCTGCCCTCCTGCAGAAGTTCCATCGTAAGCTGATATCCCATGGAATACTCGGTGTCCATCCGGGGGATTCTGGAATCAATGGATTCGTCTGCTGCCTTGATGATCACATGGTCCTTCAGACCTTCCTTCTCAAATTCTTTTACAAAACCGTTTACACGTTTACTTCTCTGCCACTGCCTTCTGGTCAGCGGAGGAGTGATAAATGCTACATCTCTGTGTCCAAGATCAAGCAAATGTCTTGCCATCATTTTTCCCACCACTGTATTGTCCTGATTAATAGCATCTACTGTGGTGGTTTTCTCCTTGTTGCTGATAATAACAAGGGGGATACTCTGCGCCAGTTCCTCTACCTGCTGCTGGAAATCCGGATTTGGATTACAGCTGTAGATGATTCCCTGAGGCTGAATGGTGTGCATCATCCGAAGGTATTTCTCCTCCAGACGGGCATCTCTTTGTGTATTGCAGATAAAGACGCCATAGCCTTGCTTGTTTGCGACTGCCTCTACTCCCTGGAGCAGAAGTACATAATATGGGCTCGTCAGAGTTGGGCAAAAGACAACGATCAGTTTCTCCTTCCTGCTGTCTTTCTTGTTTTTGCGGCCCGGAAGCTGGTAGCCTAATTCTCTGGCTGCCTGTTCTACCTTCTCTACGGTTTCTCTGGAAAAAGATACATTGTATTTTTTATTCAGGACCATGGAGACAGTTGCCTGGGAGACTCCGGCTCTCTGGGCCACATCGGAAGAAGTTGCTTTCTTTTTTGACAAAAGTACTCCTCCTTTATATCAATTTTTTCGTCAAGCAAACAAATTTCGTTCGCCTGTTAAGTCAAGCAGTTATTCGCCAACCGCTTATTTGTTTAATTGTACAGGAAAGCTTTCTCCTGTACATTATAACTCTACTCGGCCCTCAAGAGCACGAAGCAGAGTTACTTCGTCAATATATTCCAGATCACCGCCTACCGGAACACCGCTGGCGATCCTGCTGACTTTAATCCCTGTTGGCTTGATCAGTTTGCTGATGTACATAGCTGTTGTCTCGCCTTCCAGACTGGAGTTGGTGGCAACGATCACTTCTTTTACATCGTCTTTGGTCAGACGCTGCATAAGTTCTTTCAACTTGATATCATCTGGTCCAACTCCAAGCATAGGTGAGATCGCACCGTGAAGTACATGATAAACACCATCAAATTTACCGGTTTTTTCATAAGCGGCAAGATCTCTGGTATTCTCCACTACCATGATCACAGAATGGTCTCGCTTGTCATTGCTGCAGATCGGACATATTTCCCTGTCTGTAAGAGTGTAGCAGCATTTACAATACTGCACGTTCTCTCTTGCATTCACGATAGATGATGTAAGCTGGTCTACCTGATCTTTTGGCATATTCATAATGTGAAATGCCAGTCTCTGTGCTGACTTCGCACCGATTCCCGGAAGATGGGAAAGCTGCTCGATCAGCTTATTGATATGACTGCTGTAGTATTCCATCAGAATGGAAGTCCTCCACCAAGTCCGCCCAGACCACCGGTCAATTTGGACATAACAGCCGTGGATTCTTCTTCTACTTTACGAAGTGCTTCGTTTGTAGCTGCTACGATCAGGTCTTCCAACATTTCGATGTCGTCCGGATCTACTACTTCTTCCTGAAGTTTCACTTTCGTTACTTCTCTCTTACCGGAGATTGTTACTTCTACAGCTCCGCCGCCTGCAGTTGCTGTGAATTCTTTCTCTTCGAGAGCTTTCTGGTTCTCTTCCATCTGGCGCTGCATCTTCTGCGCCTGTTTCATAAGATTATTCATATTTCCCGGCATACCCATTCCCGGGAATCCTCCACGTTTTGCCATTTGTGGTTCCTCCTTGTTATTCATTCTTATTTATATTCTTGATATGTTTCATGTCCATTAGGATCCAGTCATAACTGCCTGTCAGGCTGCCGGATTCTCAACCGGTCATTATTCCTGTGGTTCATCAGGATCTTCCTCTATAATAACGTCCATATGGATATTATCCCTGATTGCCTGATCCACGGTAATATCTGCCAGGTTTGTATGCTGATGCTGATTGGCTACCAACATCTCAATTTCTACGGATTTTCCTGTCTGTGCGGCAATGATATCCTGAAGTTCTTTCTTCGCATCTGGATCATCAACATATGACTGACCCAGGAAATCCTGAAATTCTACATAAAGGATTGGCTCTCCAGTCTCACCATTATACTTCGGAATTGACTTTTGAAGCATCTGTTTGAACATCCCTGTTGTCTGACCTGTGATCACTCTCCATCCAGCTACGATCTTCTGCAGATCCTCTGGAGCTGCTTTTGCCGGAGGCTTCTTCTCTGCTGCCGCAACAACTGCACCAGTTTCTGCACCGGACACACTGTTTCCCTGCTGTACGATCACCTGCTGCACCGGGCGCTCATCCATACGCTGTTCCAGTACACGCAGTCTGTCCAGAACGGAATCCAGATTTGTCTCCATTGCAGGACGGCAGAGTTTGATCAGTGCGATCTCTACGAGAACTCGTTTCTGAGTGGCGTAACGGATCTGATTGGAAAGATCAGAGAAGATGCGGATATAGCGCATTAGCGTCTCCACATCCAACATCGTGCTCTCTTCCTTCAGAAGCTTCATGTTCTCTGAAGAAACATCAATCGCTTCCTCCGGATCCTCAGATGTCTTCACCAGAAGAAGATTTCGCATATACCAGGTAAAATCTCCAACAAACTGGCTCAGTTCCCTTCCTCCTACGATCAGTTCCTCCAGGATATGGATGGAACCTGTCACATCTCCCTGGATTACTTTTCGCAGAAGTTTACTGAATACTTCTGTGTCAACAGCTCCAAGAACTTCCAGAACTTTATCATAGGTAAGTTCCTGTCCCAGATAAAAAGCGATGCACTGATCGAGAAGACTAAGCGCATCTCGCATGGAACCATCTCCTGCCTTTGCCACATAGCGAACCGCTTTTTCCTCAGCTTCTATGCCTTCGACTTTGAGCAGTTCATCCAGTCTGGCTGCGATCGTGTCTATGGTGATCCTGTGGAAGTCATACCTCTGGCATCTGGACAGGATTGTAATTGGAATCTTGTGCGCCTCTGTTGTTGCAAGGATAAACATAACATAAGACGGCGGTTCTTCCAGCGTTTTCAGCAGGGCGTTGAATGCGCCTACGGAAAGCATATGAACCTCGTCTATGATGTATACTTTGTATTTACCTTCTGTGGGGCGGTAGGAAACCTCTTCTCTGATCTCTCGGATGTTGTCTACACCGTTGTTGGATGCAGCATCGATTTCGATCACATTCATTGCAGTTCCTGCCTGGATTGCTTTGCACATGGCGCATTCGTTGCAGGGGCTGCCGTTTACGGGATGTTCACAGTTGACTGCTTTCGCCAGAATCTTGGCTACTGTTGTTTTACCGGTACCTCTGGTTCCACAGAACAGATAGGCATGGCCAATACGGTTGTGCTTAATCTGGTTGGTCAGGGTAGTCACGATGTGATCCTGACCTTTGACATCTGCAAAATTATCCGGTCTGAATTTTCTGTAAAGAGCAGTGTAACTCATGAACAAACTCCTCTCTTATTATCACAGCCGCCGCGGAAAAAATTCCCGCGGCGGTCTTTTTTACATCAGTATCTTATATGAAAAGGTATCTTCCAGTCAAGTACTGTTTCGTTATCAGTCACCGAAACTGATGCCGATCTGCTTAGCAGCCTGTACCAGCTGGTCTTTTGGTGATACCATCTTAAGTTTGCCAGCACACTCTTCAAGCGGTACTCGTTTGATCTTGCCATTTACCACGCCGATCATTACACCGTATTCACCGTCGATGATAGCCTGTGCTGCGCCTGCGCCGATTCTTGTAGAAAGAACGCGGTCATATGGGCATGGTTCTCCGCCTCGCTGTGTATGGCCAGGTACTGTGACACGTACTTCGCTTCCGATCTCTTTAAAGATCTGATCAGCGATCTCGTAGGAAACAGACGGATATTTCTTTGCTCTGGCTTCCAGTTTCTCTTTGTATTTCTTCTTAGGAAGTTCTGCGTCTTCTTTGGAGATCGCACCTTCTGCAACTGCAAGGATCGTGAAACGTTTGCCTGCTTTGGCACGTTTCTGGATAGCTGCTGTGACTTTCTTGATATCATATGGGATTTCAGGGATCAGGATGATATCTGCACCACCGGCAACACCTGCATGAAGTGTCAGGCTTCCTACTTTGTGTCCCATGATTTCTACGATAAATACACGACCATGTGAAGATGCAGTTGTATGGATGCAGTCAATGGCGTTTGTTGCAATGTTTACTGCACTCTGGAAACCAAATGTCATGTCTGTTCCATAGATATCATTGTCAATGGTCTTTGGAAGATGGATAATGTTTAATCCTTCTTCTCTCAGGAGGTTTGCAGTCTTCTGGGTTCCGTTTCCACCGAGGATTACCAGGCAGTCAAGGCAGAGTTTGTAATAGGTCTGCTTCATTGCTTCAACCTTATCCAGGCCATTCTCATCCGGAACGCGCATCAGCTTAAACGGCTGTCTGGAAGTTCCGAGGATCGTTCCGCCCTGTGTAAGGATTCCTGAGAAGTCCTTGGCTGTAAGCATACGGTATTTGCCATAGATCAGTCCCTTATATCCATCGTCAAATCCATAAACTTCTAATTCGTCTACATTGTTGGTCAGTCCTTTTACTACTCCTCGCATGGTAGCGTTAAGTGCCTGGCAGTCACCGCCGCTGGTAAGCATACCTATTCTTTTGATCATGATAGTATCCTCCATTTCTGTGTTTATCAATATCCAATACAAGACACGCCGTATATTCATGGTTACTGGGCACGGAGTGAACAGTAACTATTTATGTGTTATTATCAGAAAGTGAACCATAACACCATAACATATCTGTTTCCAGAATAAAGATAGTTTATTTCTATTTATTATATAATATTTGCTGTTTTCACACAATAGTGTTGGAAAACTTTTGTTCGCAATAAACAAAGTCCTCAGAGTTTAAACTCCAAGGACCTTGTTACGTTAAACGCATTTGTATTACATTTATCTTCTGTTTGCAACATGTCTTTATGCATACATAAGTTTTCCTTTAGGTTCTGGTACTTCCATCCCCCGCTCTTTGGCAACTTCTATCCACTCTTTAATGACAATTTCAGCATTTTCCAGTGCTTCCCGCGTTGTAACTCCATCCGCCATACATCCAGGAAGCTCAGGTACTTCTACAATAAATGCTTCATCATCTTTCGACCAGTATATAATACGTTCATATTTATACATTCTGATGCCTCCTTATATCGACAATTTATATTTTAGTAAATAGTTTCTAATCTGCCTTACCTGATATGGCTTAGCTTTATTTCCCATCGGCTGTATATTAATATTTTCCGGGTTGTCTCCATAATATTCAAATCCCAAGGCAGCAAGCAAAGACTGAATATCTCTGAATTTCACATTTTTATCCTGCGTACCACTCTTTTCGAGTGTTGACATTCTTGCCCTTCTTTCTATTATAGATCTTATATAAATTCTTTTAACCAAACAAAGAGCCAATATCAAGTAAACAATATTTTTAGAACCTGTTGATTTTCTAGCATTTTTTTGATATCGTTAGTTTCGAATCAAAAAAGCTTATTGAATTAAAATACAAGTAGGCTTTAACATGTGAAACTACAGTTTAATTTGCTTGCAGATTAATAAATTCCGGGCTTTTTTTATGTTTAAAACGGAAAGGAAGACAAACTTTGACAGATCAGGAACGTTTTATGAAAGAAGCTATCCGTCAGGCAAAGAAAGCGGAAGCTCTGGAAGAAGTACCTATTGGCTGCGTGATCGTATATGAAGGTAAGATCATCGCACGCGGATATAACAGAAGAAATACAGATAAAAACACGCTTTCTCACGCAGAGTTAAATGCAATCCGCAAAGCCAGCAAAAAGCTTGGCGACTGGCGGTTGGAAGGGTGTACGATGTATGTGACACTGGAGCCATGCCAAATGTGTTCTGGGGCACTTGTTCAGTCCAGAATTGATGAAGTGGTGATCGGATGTATGAATTCCAAAGCAGGCTGTGCCGGTTCGGTAATGAATCTCCTGCAGGTAGAGGGATTCAATCATCAGGTAAAGATTACGCAGGGAGTCCTGGAAGAAGAATGCTCCTCGATGCTGTCTGATTTTTTCAAAAGGCTTCGTGAGAAAAAGAAACAGGAAAAAGCTGCCCGCAAAGCAGAACAGGAGAAACTTGAGAATCAGCAGAGCGAAAAAGAGGCGGATAAATAATGAGAAGAGATACAACAAATGATATGACTGTCGGAAATCCGGTGAGTCTGATCATAAAATTTATGATTCCGATGTGTCTGGGAAATCTTTTTCAGCAGTTTTATAACATAGCAGATTCCATTGTTGCCGGAAAATTCATCGGGGTAAATGCTCTTGCGGCGATTGGAAGTACCGGTTCACTGATGTTCTTTGTGACAGGATGGCTCAACGGACTCTGCAGTGGATTTGCAATCATCATAGCCCAGATGTTTGGCGCGAAAAAATATGATAGAATGCGGCACTATGTTGCGATGTCTATTTATCTGATGGCGGCGTTTTCCGTTGCAATGACAATAGGATTCAGTATTGCAAATAAACCGATCCTGCATCTGATGAACTCACCGGAAGAAGTGTTCAGCGATGTAACTGCTTACATGGGAATTATTTACGCAGGTCTTATTATCACAGGTGCATACAATGCTCTTGCTGCATTTCTGCGTGCATTGGGGGATTCTAAATCGCCGTTGTACTTCTTAATCATTTCAGCTGTGATCAATGTGATCTTAGATGTAGTGTTTATTGCAGTATTTGGTATGGGAGTAGAGGGATGTGGTTACGCTACTGTAATCGCGCAGGGAATTTCTGCGGTATGCTGTCTGATTTATATTATTAAAAGATTTCCAATCCTCCATCTGGAACGGAAAAACTTTGAGATATCCTGGGATAGTTTTGCCAGACTTCTGAAACTGGGAATTCCGATGGGCTTACAGTTCTCTATTACAGCGATCGGAACGATCATTGTTCAAAGCGCGGTTAATATTTACGGACCTGTATATATGGCAGGATTCTCAGCTGCCGGTAAGATCCAGAATATTTTTGCTACAGTATTTACATCCTTTGGTGCAACAATTGCAACTTATGTAGGACAGAACCGCGGTGCCGGAAAAATGGATCGTGTGAAATTAGGGGTGCGATATACACAGCTTATGATCTGGGGGTGGAGCATCTTTGTCATGTTCCTGATGTTCTTCTTCGGAAAGTATCTGACATATCTTTTTGTAGATCCGTCCGAACAGGATGTGGTGAAAGTATCTGTTACATATTTTAGAACAGTGTTCTGGGCGTATCCATTCTTGGGAAGCATCTTCCTGTACCGTAACACTTTACAGGGAATGGGATATGGTCTTGTGCCGATGCTTGGTGGTGTATTTGAACTGGTAGCAAGAACTGGGATTGTTGTACTGATCGCAGGACGTACTTCTTTTGCAGGGGTATGTCTGGCGGATCCGACTGCATGGATCGCAGCATTGATTCCGCTGGTTCCGTATTATTTCCATGTGATGAAGAAATATAAAAACAGAGACCGTGTACAGGCAGTAGAAGACTAATAAAGTAATAAAAAGCATTCAGGAAATTATCAGCAGATAAAATCCGGAATGCTTTTTTCGTTATATGATGACTTGCATCATGAATATTCTTTTTTTGCGCGCCGCACCTCGGAATGGTTCCCCAGACGTTACCTCTACAGTTAACTCAGCCCAGGCACCCTTACGGCACACAAGAGCTTCTGCTTAGTGCTGCTACATTCCTGTCCTGACACGGTTCACAGATTCCTGTTGCGTAAGACCCAAACGTCAACGCCACTTATAGAGGGCAGCTCCACAGGATACAAGCCTCGGATTGGCATCACCCCTGCTGTAGCGGATTGCAGGTACAGGGCACCGCTATCTCCCCGGCTGCGCATTTTTGATTATATAGGCGGCGGAAGGTTTTGTCAATAGCGAATAATCTGTTTTATACCATTACTATCTGTATATGTAACAGAATGAGAATTCATGTCCTGAAAAACACCTGTAAGTTGTGGGGTTAACGTTTTAACTCCAGATCCATCAATATTTGCTCGTTTAACTACAAAAGTCCCCTGACTTCCAAGACGTATGTAACGTGTATAAGAAGTATAGTAAATATATTTACCAACACGTAAAAAGCCACTGCAATTTTCCGCTAATCTTGTTTCTTTACCTGTAATAAGATCCATTGTTTTTACAACATATGTATTTTTAGTTGGTGACTCATCTAATGTGATTGCATTTCTTTTGTATGCATCAACTATCATGCAACTGTCTTTTATTTTCTTAGTTTTTTTAGTAGTAAGAGAATATGTATACATTGTACTATCAAACTTTTCTTTGCACACTGTTAAATATAATTTATCACCATATCTGTATATGCTATCAATTCTAGCTTTAGAAATAGTTTTAACAACTTTCGCATTTCCCCCGTTTACAGAAACGCAATAAATCTTACTGTTTCCAGTTTTTTTATTGTAATCATAAGTGTTCTTTACATAATATACATTTTTTCCATTCGTGGTAAAAGTACGAACTCCAGATGCAATTTTTTTCCATGTCCCACTTTTTCCTTTTCGAGAATATAATTTCCCATCAACTTCTTTAACCTGATATCCTCCCGCATTCGCCAAATATGTCCTTATCCAGATAATACTTGTATCGGTCACTACTTGTTTTGTTTGATTATATGTACCAATTACATATCCATCCGAACCAGCCGCCTGCACAGTAAATGACTGCATGATCAAAATCAGCCCCAGTATCAAAGCTACAATTTTACTTTTCTTTCTCCGTTTCATATTTTTCCCTTCTTTTCTTCAGTATTTCATCTTATGATGATGAATTCAGTATATCATATCTCTTCATTTCATGATACTTTACTGATAAACTGTACACTTTCTATGACAAACGGCATGTCCAAGTAAAAGGAGACCCTTTCTTTTACTTTTACAACAAAAAAACCTGAAGACTTATCATCTTCAGGCTTTCCTATGCTTAGTCGAAGCGACGGGATTCGAACCCACGACCTCTGCGTCCCGAACGCAGCGCTCTACCAAACTGAGCCACGCTTCGTCAATGCAAGTGATATTATATTAATAAAATTGCAGTTTGTCAATAGATTTTTTCAAATTTTTTTAATTTTTTCGAATATTTTTGTGTATGGGTCATATACATTATTGAATATGGTTTTACGGGGGAAGGATTTTGGCTGGATATCGGCGTTTTATCGCATATGTATATGATTATGAAAATGGTAAGAAAGGCAGTAACTGTGGGTTTATTAAAGTTGAGGTGAAAGATCAGCAATGTTCTGTGGAGGTACATCTGCATTGTCCGGGACTGCCGGAGGATGTGGGATGCAGGGTCTATGGATTTACAAGAAAAGATGGTTTGATCAACGGAGTTCTGCTAGATACCTGTGAGACAGAGAAAGAAATTGTAGAATGTATGATCGTGACGGATGCAATGGATATGAATGCGTCCGGTGTTTCGATGGGAAAAATGGGCGGAATGGTCATTACTACCGATATTGGAGGCTTTTTCGGCACAGAATGGGATGACCAGCCGATCCGGCCAGAAAATTTCCGCGAGATAAAAATCGCACCTGCAGATGCCATGCCGAAAATGGTTCCTGTCTCAAATAACGTAGATACCGCATCAGAAGATGTAGCTTCCTCTGACATTGAAAGTTCTTCTGTCACTGCTGCTATACAGGAGATTTCACTTCCTGTTACTGAGCAAGCACCTGAAATTTTACCTGAAACAATGTCATCTGATATGATGCAGTCTGATACACTATCGCCGGATACAACTGGTACATTCCATGATACTGCTGATTTCGGAGAAACTCCTGAAGTTATAGAACCCTCAGGCACTACCATGCCCGAAGAACAGCGAAAACCAGAATCATCTGCAGAATCAGAGTCTTTGAAAAACACTGTGTCTGCAATGCCAGACAATGTCTCTGAACCTACAGAAGCACAGATACTTAACATCCCTGAAAAAAATACAGAATCAACCCCTGATGTATCATCTTTGCATCAAAACCGAAATGAGCACCGTAAACCTTCGCCTTCCACTAATCCTCAGGATTCCACTGAATTCACTCCGTTCTCGGATGGTGAACTGGCTGCTGCATGGAAGATACACCTCAATGACCTGAAACGTTTCCCGCGGCACTACTGTTCTTTACGCAATAACCGCTTTATTCAATATGGGCATTATAATTTCGGTCATTTGCTTTTGGGACAAAGAAATAACGGGCAGTATATCCTGGGTGTTCCGGGAGGATATAATCAGCAGGAACGGTTTATGGCAAATATGTTTGGTTTTCCTTATTTCAAGGAGAGCAGATATGTGGAAATACCGAAAGCGCGGGGCGGCTACTGGTACCGTTTAATCGATGCCCCGGATTCCCACAGATAAAATCGTCTTCTGAAGAATCTTCTGGAATCCCTGAAGTTCTTCAAAAGTATAACTTCCATATCCTGGCTTGAGGACTCCGTCCGAGTCCTTGTAAGCCTGGAGATAGTATTCTTTTGCGCCTCTGAGCCACTGAGCGATCTCTTCGAAATCTTTCTGTGTATGCAGTTCTCTGACCACTGTGGTACGGAATTCATAATCCAAAGTTCCATGAAGCAGGAAGTCTGCTGTTTCAAAGATACTATCCATATCTGGTTTCTCAATTCCTATCAGATTCACATAGTTATCCGGACAGGCTTTGATATCCATGGCTACTTTATCAATCAAACCAGCCTCCACCAAATGCTTTACGGTCTTTGGGCGTGAACCGTTGGTATCCAGTTTGATAGCATAACCCAGCTCTTTGATTTTTTCCAAAAATTCTTCCAGACCATCAGATAATGTCGGTTCCCCACCGGAAATGCAAACACCATCCAGAATCCCTTTTCTTTTTCGCAAAAATGCCAGCAGTTCTTCCTGGCTGTAGTCCGGCTGTTCTCCGGGAGCTACAACCAATACACCATTCTGACAGAACGGGCAGCGGAAATTGCATCCACCCAGAAATATCGTGCTGGCTACCTTTCCCGGATAATCCAGTAATGTTGTTTTATTAAAACCGCAGATTCTCATTATTATCCTCCATTCCAATCATATTTCACAATACACTTAATTCGTAAATATGATAATGAGTTAAAATCAAAAAGCATTTTCCCAACTTGATAATAAGTTTATTATCAGACATCTGAATCCTCAAGTCAAACTATCCATGGTAATTTCCTAACAAAATTCAACAAAGAAAAAGAATCCTGTTTTACCAGGATTCTTAAATTACACTTTTCTATATATTAGTTCAGCTGATAAACATCTGCTGACTGAAGTCCGAAGCTTAATGCTTCTGAATGGCTGTTGCAGTAAATATCTACGTGTCCGTAAGGAGTTCCCAGATCCTCTACTGTATAGACATTTCCATTGATCAGAAGCTGAGTTCCGAATGGAACACCTGCCATAGCTACTGTACGTCCTGCAGTCGGAACGGTTCCACTGGCTGTCAGGTTGCCTGCTGTACCGCAGCACTGTGCGCAGTTACAATATGCAGTCAGTGTAAAGTTACCAAGATATTTTCCCTGACCTGAACTTGAACTGTCTGAGGAAGACTGGCTGTCATCTGATGCAGAACTGTCTGCTGTGTCTTCATAGTCACTGGTGTCCTCACTCTCATCATAGGATGTATCGCTGTCTTCGCTATAAGAATCTTCGGAATCAGCTTCTTCATCATAAGATGTATCTTCAGAATATGTATCATCTGAGGAATCTGTATCAGAGGACTCTTCATAAGAATCCGTTTCATCATAGTTCTCAGATTCTGAACTGTCTGTACTCTCCTGCTCCTGTGCTGCCTGAGCTTCTGCTTCTGCCTCTGCTTTCGCCTGAGCTGCCTCTCTGGCCGCTTTTTCTTCCTCTGCCTGCTGTACCAGCTGAGCAATGCTGTTATCTGCATTGTTGATCTCTGCTGTCAGTGCTGCTGCCTCTTCCTGGCTTGCACTGATCTGATTTACATAAGAGGAAATATTATCGCTTGTACTTGCAGCAAGATCCTGAACCTCCTGCTGCTTGGAAGCTCTCTCTGTAAGAAGTTCATCAATAGAAGCTTTCTCTTCTTCTGCTGTAGCTTCCTGCTCCTTGATGGTGTTCTGAAGATTCTCACATTTCTCCAGCATATTTCTGTCATACTCGGACATCTTCGCAACGTTCTCAGCATTGTTAAGGAACTCGGACAGGTCTTTGGATGACAGTAAGGTTGTCAGTGCAGATGTACCACCGTTCTCATAGATATACTGGATACGAAGTTTCATATCATCGTACTGTTTGTTTAATGCTTTCTTCGCTTTCTTTAATTCTGTATGGAGCTGATTCAGTTCGTTCTCTTTCTCCCCGGCCTGTACGCTGAGGTCTGAGATCTCGTTGGTCAGATCTTCATACTGTGTATTTAAATCAGACAGATAGTTCTCCAGCTCCTGCTTCTTGCTCTCAAGGCTGCTGATGTTTGCCTGCGCCTGTGCAAGTCCGGCTTCTGCTTCCTGCTTCTGAGCCTGCATGTCAGCGATTGCATCTTCGGTTGCGTATGCAGTTGTTCCCATGGAAAAAGTAAGCATTCCAGCCAGCAGTAATGAAAAAACTTTTTTCTTCATAAATTAATCACCTTTCTACTTGATCTGAATGCTAGTATACCATATTTCGTAAATAAATCAACACTTTTTATTAACTTTTGTAATAATTACGTAATATTTCACATTTTCAGAAACTCAAAAAAGCACTGCCCCATTTCCAGAGACAGTGCCTGTTTTTTATCTTACTGATTATCTCTCACCGATCATTCAGCTGCTGCAGCTTCTTCCGGTTCCGCATCCATAACTTCCTGGAACTTGTCCAGAATAATGGTCTGGATTCTGTCACGGGTTGCAGAATTGATCGGGTGTGCGATGTCACGATATTCCCCATCAGTTGCTTTGCGGCTTGGCATAGCAATAAATAAACCTTTTTCTCCTTCGATTACTTTAATATCATGTACTACAAATTCATCGTCAATTGTAATAGAAACAACTGCCTTCATTTTGCCTTCTTTTGCTACCTTTCTCACACGCACGTCAGTAATATTCATGATATAACTAGCTCCTTTCGATTGCCGAATCTATCCGACTCTTTTAATTTTTACTTTCGGGCCTTTTAACCCTTGGATATCATAATACATATCTCTCATTTTTCTCTACAACGATCTTGACTTCTCCCTCGCCGCAGAAGTACGAATTTGCACGAATAGTGTCTCGGCTCTCAACAATGCAGTTCTCTATATGTGTATTGTCCCCCAGATATACATTGTTTAAAATCACGGAGTTCTTGATAACGCAGTTATTTCCTACAAATACGTCTTTGAAAAGAACAGAATTCTCTACCGTACCATTGATAATGCATCCACTGGCAACAAGGCTGTTTTTAACCTGTGCTCCCGGATTGTATTTTGCCGGCGGCAGATCATCGATCTTTGTCTTAATTGTTGGTTCCTGTTTAAAGAAATAATTTCTGATCTCCGGCTGCAGGAAGTCCATATTTGTCTTATAATATGCTTCTGCTGTGGAGATATTGCTCCAGTATGTATCGATCTTGTATCCATAGATTCTCTTAAGATTCTTATAACGGATCAGGATATCTTTTACAAAATCATGTCTTCCCTCCTGGGCAGCACGCTCGATCAACTCGATCAGCTGTCTTCTGCGGATAACATAGATACCAGTTGAAATTGTATTATAGGAGGAAACGATTGGTTTCTCCTCAAATTCCTCAATTCTGCAATCCTCGTTCATGCGGAGAACACCAAATCTCTCAATCTCATTCGGATCATTGCAGGTAGTGCATACAACGGTAACGTCTGCACGTTTCGCAATGTGGTACTCCAGAACTTTGTTGTAATCCATTTTATAGACACAGTCACCGGATGCAATTACTACATATGGTTCATGGCTTTTCTTAAGGAACTGCAGGTTCTGATAAATGGCATCTGCTGTTCCCTGATACCACAGACTGTTATCCTTTGTAATGGTAGGTGTGAACACGAAAAGGCCACCCTGTTTACGACCGAAATCCCACCACTTGGAAGAACTTAAATGTTCATTTAAGGAACGGGCATTGTACTGTGTCAGAACTGCAACTTTCTGAATATGAGAACTTGCCATGTTGCTCAGCGCGAAGTCAATACTTCTGTAGCTTCCGGCAATCGGCATTGCTGCAATTGCTCTCTTGTTTGATAATTCTCTCATGCGGTTATTGTTACCGCCTGCCAAAATAATACCTATCGCTCTCATTATTCGTCACCGTCCTTTGCTGCAATTACCTGTCCGCCGGCCAGTTCACCATCAGGATAATCCTCAGGAGTTGTAATTCCTGAAATTGCTGTATTCTTACCGATCCTTACGTTATCCGGGATCACGCTGCGCTCACCTACTGTAGCGATTCCAAATGCATAAACTGCCGGTTTCAGTACGTTCGGTGCTTCCTCGCCGCATCCTAATACAACATTATTTCCGATAGTAACATCCTCGGCAATGATCGCTTTATCCATCTGTACGCCTTCACCGATGGTAGAATTGCGCATAATAATAGAATCACGGATCACACTGCCTTTTCCGATCACAACATTCGGTCCGATTACTGAATTATGTACTTCTCCGTAAATCTCAGCTCCTTCACCGATCAGACATCTGTCTGTAACAGCATCTGCGGAAATATACTGAGGCGGGATAATATCTCCCTTTGTATAGATCTTCCAGAATTCTTCATAAAGATTGAATTCCGGAATGATATTGATCAGTTCCATGTTGGCTTCCCAATAAGAGCCAAGTGTTCCAACATCCTTCCAATATCCATTGTATTCATAGGCAAAAAGTCTCTCACCTTTCTCCTTACAATATGGAAGAACATGCTTACCGAAGTCACAGCTGCTCTGGTCCTTCAGAGTCATCAGTGCTTCTTTTAAAGCAGGCCAGCTGAAAATATAGATACCCATGGATGCCAGATTGCTGCTTGGATGCTCAGGTTTCTCTTCGAACTCTGTGATGCGTCCCATGTCATCTGTTACCATGATACCGAAGCGGCTTGCTTCTTCGATTGGTACAGGCATACAGGCGATTGTCACGTCAGCTTTATTCGCTTTATGGAAATCAAGCATTACTTCATAATCCATCTTATAGATAT
>OLNH01000980.1_pt1 | contig 18268 bp, 16 predicted proteins | sample 1643101 | NCBI WGS metagenome assembly OLNH01 (sample SAMEA3136758, study PRJEB25190) | human gut metagenome | biome: human gut; feature: human-associated habitat; material: faeces | place: Austria | collected 2013
CGAAGAGATCGCAAAGGCTGGTCTGGATAAGGAAATCAGCCAGTATTATGCAGCCTTGACCAACATGCACAGTGTGGGCGTCATGGGCGACGAGCGCACCTATGATTACGCTGTGGCGCTGCGTGCTGTGACTACCACCGACTTTATGACGGCCGAGAGCTACAATATGCCTTGGGATGTTCTGGGCACTGTCACCAGCCGCATCGTCAATGAGGTCAAGCACGTCAACCGCGTGTTCTACGACTGCACCGGTAAGCCGCCGGCCACGATCGAGCTCGAGTAATCTTCAAAACCTGAAAAGTATTGATGCAATGCAATATTTTGAGAGTCAAAAGGCTCTGTGATACTGCTTTGATACTATCAGACGATTATTCATAAAGAGAGACATGAGAATGCCCTCTGAGAAACGGTAAGTTTTTCAGAGGGCATTTTTGTGTCTTTTATTCTTTGCGCCACTTTTTCTTCGGCTCGTACCGGCCGCAGCCGTCGGCGGTCTGGGGCCAGTTGAGCTTCCATTCCAGATACTCTTCCTTGGTGATCTCGCCCTCCCGGAGCTGTTTCTTGCGGAGCTGCCACTCCTTCAGGAACTCATCCAGCAGGCGATATCGGAAGCTGACTGCCATGTGCTTTTCCGGGAAATCCGGGTCGGTGGTGTCTGTGACCTCGTAGAGCCGGGTGCCGGGGTAGTGCTCGTCCAGCTCGAACAGGGTGTACATCACATCCTCTGCGGCGTACAGGGTCGGCTCATAGAGGGAACGGTAGTTCACATCCAGTACCTCCGCAATCTTGCGGAGCAACTCTTCTTTAGGAGTGCGGGTGTTGCTTTCGTATTGTGCGATGCGGATGTCTGCGCTTTTCTCCTCAAACCCGATGGCAATGCCCAGTTCTTTCTGGGTCATACCTCGGAGGTTGCGGGCACGTTTGATGCGGTCACCGACTGCCATGCGATTGCCTCCTGACTTAAACATATTTGTTGAACCCAGTATAGCACAGAAAAACAGGAGGTGCAATAGAAAATAAACAAAAAAGTTTAAGATTTTACCCGAAAACCTCTTGACTTAACGGAATGTGTTTAGTATAATGAGAACACAAAAAGATAAGCAAAAATGCTTAGTAAAATTGAATGACCGCCAAACTGACCCAAACCGCCAAGACCTTCCGAAAGGAAGCGAGCGCTCCGTAAGGGGACGGCACAGCACCGCAAAGGGGATATGCCTGCCGGAAGTCAGCGAGGATGAAGCGGCACCGAAACGAAACCGACAAGGAAAGGACAAAAAATGGCAAACAGCATTTTTATCAAGGCAGACGAGCTGGCAAAGGAACTGGACATCTCCCAGGGTCTGGCGTACAAAATGATTGCCCAGTGGAACGAGGAACTGAGAGCCAAGGGCTACACGACCGTGGGAGGCCGGGTAAGCAGGAGGTACTATCAGGAGAAAATCTACGGGGCAGGGGAGGAGTGATAGGATGCCAGCCTACAAGGACAACAGGCAGGGCACATGGTACGCTTCCTTCTACTTCGAGAACTGGCAAGGTGTGAAGCAGAAGAAGCTGAAACGGGGATTTGCCACCAAGAAGGATGCTCTGGCGTGGGAGCGGGAGTTCCTTCTTCAACAGGCGGCAGACCTGACCATGACATTTGAAGCCTTTGTGGAAATTTATATCACGGACAAAAAGAAGCGACTCCGGGAAAACACATGGTTTACCAAGGAGCATATCATCCGAACGAAAATCTTACCGTATTTCAAAGAAAAGCGGCTCAGCGAGATCAAGCCGCGGGATGTGATCGCATGGCAGAACGAGATGCTGAACTACCGGGACAAAAACGGCAAGGCCTACTCGCCGACCTACCTCAAGACGCTGCATGGACAACTCAGTGCCATTCTGAATCACGCCGTCCGGTTCTACGGGCTGAAATCAAACGCAGCAGCCACAGCCGGGTGCATGGGGTCGGAAAAGCACAAGGAAATGCTTTTCTGGACAAAAGAAGAGTACCTCAAATTCGCAGAAGTCATGATGGACAAGCCGCAATCCTATTACGCTTTTGAGGTCCTCTACTGGTGTGGCATCCGGGAGGGCGAATTGCTGGCTCTGACCCCGGCAGACTTCGACTTGGACAAGGGGCTGCTCTCCATCACCAAATCCTATCAAAGGCTGAAAGGCCGGGATGTGATCACCGACCCGAAAACACCCAAGAGCGTCCGGGTCATCCAGATGCCGCAGTTTCTGACGGACGAGATCAGAGACTATCTGAAATCCCTCTACAAAGTCCAGCCAGACCAGCGAATCTTTGAGGTGACCAAGAGCTACCTGCACCACGAGATGGACAGGGGAGCCAAGGAAGCCGGGGTGAAGCGCATCCGAATCCACGACCTGCGGCACTCCCATGTATCGCTGCTGATCGAGATGGGCTTCTCGGCGCTGGCAATCGCAGACCGGGTGGGGCATGAGAGCGTGGACATCACCTATAAGTACGCCCACCTCTTCCCCTCGAAGCAGCAGGAGATGGCGCAGAGGCTGGATATGGAGCGAAAGGAGGGATGAGGATGGAACGAGTGCTCGACCAGCAAGGTCGCTGGCGGAACAAGGTGGTAGCCTTCCGAATGTCCCCGGAAGAGGACGAGGTTCTGGAAGCCAAAGTAAAGCTCTCCGGGCTGACCAAACAGGAGTATATCATCCGCCGCTTGACCGACCGGGAGATCACCGTGGTAGGCAACCCAAGGGTCTACAAAGCCCTGCGAGGCCAGATGGAGCTGATCTATCAGGAATTGCAGCGGCTGGCCGTGGATGAAGAAGTTCCGCCGGACTTGCTGGAGACCCTGCAAATGGTAACTCTGACGTTGAACGGACTTAAGGAGGAATGCGAATGACGGACAATAGAAAAACGACCGTACCGGGTGCATCTGTTGGCGCAGATGCGGTACAGTCGTCTCACAAAACTAGCACCAATATTATAACAAATTCAGACAAGCAAATCAATCTGCAAGCCGCGAAAAAGTCAAACAATTTCGGGCTGAACACGGTATCAATGACCGAACTGTACGACACGGTATATCCACCCCGGAAACCCATCGTGAACGACCTGCTGTACAGCGGCACCTACCTCTTTGTAGGAGCGCCCAAGGTGGGCAAGTCCTTCTTCATGGGGCAGCTTGCCTACCATGTGGCGATGGGGCTTCCGCTGTGGGAGTACGAGGTACATCAGGGCACCGTCCTCTACCTTGCATTGGAGGACGATTACGCCCGGCTGCAGCGGCGGCTCTCCCGGATGTTCGGGGTAGAGGAGACCAGCAATCTCTACTTCGCAACGCAAGCTAAGTCCGTGAGCGAGGGACTTGACCAGCAGTTGGAAGGATTCATCCGGGAGCACCCGGATGTACGGCTCATCATCATCGACACCCTGCAGAAGGTGCGGGAGATCGGCGGTGACCGATACAGCTACGCCAGCGACTACGAGATCGTGACCAAACTGAAAACTTTCAGCGACAGGTACGGCATCTGCCTGCTGGTGGTTCATCACACCCGGAAGATGGAAGCCGAGGACAGCTTTGATATGATCTCCGGCACCAACGGTCTGTTGGGTGCAGCGGATGGCGCGTTCATCATGCAGAAGAAGCGGCGCACGGACAACACCGCACTACTGGACATCGTGGGGCGTGACCAGCCGGATCAGGAGCTGACATTGGAGTTTGACCGGGAACGCTGCGTGTGGGAGTTCCAAGGAGCCGAAACGGAACTTTGGAAGCTGCCGCCCGACCCGCTTCTGGAAGCGGTGGCAAAGATGCTCAGCCCGGAACAGCCAGAGTGGAGCGGTACGCCCACGGAGCTGCTGGAACGTCTGTCTGGTGTGAGCATACAGGCAAACATCTTGACCCGGAAGCTGAACGTGAGTGCCGACAGGCTCTACAACGATTATGGAATTCGGTACGAAAGCAAGCGCACCCATGAGGGCAGAGTGGTCAAATTAACGCTGGAAAATTCTGGGGCGTGACGATTCGTGACGGTTGTGACGGTATTTTTGCTACTATGTAAAATACCGTCACAATCGACACAACCGACACGGTATGGTGATAACGATGAAAAATGTGCAGATTTCGCAGGAACTTTTCGTTGCCTTGCTGCATTATCATTTGAGCGGCGAAAATGAGTACGAAGAGGTTATTGAACAGGGCTTGGAGCAAAAACTGGATGCGATGCTGCGGCATGAGCTGTATGCCCAGTCAAGACAGCACCCACCGAGGAACAGCGGGAGCAGGCTCGGCAGGAGTATCTGGACAGACGAGGCGTGCCAGAAAGCTTCCGCTGGTGAGTCCCTCTATTGGCAGAGGACAGGAGCGTGACACGCTCCTGTGAATGCAATCACGCAGGAAGGTGGTGTTGGACCGGGCAGCGGTGAGGCGCAGCGAAACCCCGTCCGCAGACGAAGGCCCCCGGCAGGGCGCAAAGGCATCTTTTGATGGACGGAACGTCTGTCAAAAGTGCTTTTGCGTTACTTTCGACGAAAGTAACAAAGCCTTTGCCGTGTCCGGCACCAGTTACTTCCACAGAGAAAGGACGTGCGATTGAAAAGAACCATTTCCGCAATGCGGGGCCCCGGTTCCCTCAACCATAACCGGAGAAGTTTCACCGCTGAAAACGTAGACCCGGAGCGCAGCAGCCTGAATGTCATATACCGGGATGAACCGATTCAGAAAGTGTACCACGAACTGTTTGACAAGGCGGTGGACCGTTACAATGCCAAGCAGAAGCGCAAGGACCGCTGTATCAACGACTACTATGAGCACCTGCGGACAGGCAAGCAGGAAAAGCTTTTCCATGAGCTGATCGTCCAGATCGGCAACAAAGATGATATGGGTGTCCTGACCGAGAATGGCGCACTGGCAAAGGAACTGCTGGACGAGTATATGCAGGGCTTCCAAGAACGTAACCCGACACTGCGGGTGTTCGGGGCTTTCCTCCACATGGACGAAGCTACGCCCCATCTGCACATCGACTTCGTGCCGTATGTGTCCGGCTGGAAGGGCAAAGGACTGGACACCAAGGTGTCCTTGAAGCAGGCGCTGAAAGCCTTGGGCTTTGCAGGCGGTTCCAAGCGAGAATCCGAGTTGAACCAGTGGATCAACGCCGAGAAAGAACGGCTTGCTGCCGTGATGGAGCGGCACGGCATCGAGTGGGAACAGAAAGGCACCCACGAAGAGCACCTGTCTGTGCTGGACTTCAAGAAGCGGGAGCGCAGTAAAGAGGTGGCGGCTCTGGAAGCTGCCAAGCAGGAGCGCCAGACCGACCTGACCGAGATGCAGGAACAGCTGGAAACAGCGCAGACAGCCGTAGAATCCGCTGAACAGCGGGTACAGAAAGCAGAGCTGACCTACCAGAAGCAGAGTCAGAAGCTGAACAAGCTGGCTCCCATTATGGAAGGTTTGGAAAACCTGTCAGCGCAGTACTCCCAGCGGCCAGAAGAATGGGTGCCAGAAGCAGCCACGTTTGAGACCGCCAAGAGTTACCGGGAGAAGAAGGCAATGCCGCTGATCCAAAAGCTGGTGAAGGTACTCTTTGCCCTCCATCGGAAGTACTGGGAGGTTAAGAACGAGAGGGATAAGTACCAGTATTTCTATCAGGACGAGAAGAAGGCTACCCGCCATTTGAGCCAGCAGCTGGAACAGGTAAAAGCTGAGAATTCGCAGCTCTATGCGATGAAACGTGATTTCAGGCGAGTATGGAACTATTTCGGTGCCGAAAAGATGCAACAGGTCATTGGGCTTATGAGGGAGCAGGAGCAGACCACAGATAGGAGCCGGAAGAAGAACAGGCAGAACAGCATAGAGCTGTAAGCATAGCAGACCCCCGTCAGCGAATGCTGGCGGGGGTCTGTACATATAAGTAATAATTCGACAAAAAATGCAATAGCAATATTTATCGGCTTGCAATCACGGAAAAGCTGTGGTACGCTTTACTAGGATAGTATAAAGGGAAAGTATATCCTTTTTAGAAAAAGACACCATGGTGTACCAATAGTGGTACATTTACTATGTTAAAATGAAAGAAAACAATGCGGAAATCCGCATTTGATGGAGGAAATAAAAATGGTAGACACCAAAAAAGAGCAGGAACGCGAAGAACTGCACCGTGCAATCTGGGCGATTGCGGATGATCTGCGCGGCGCAGTGGACGGATGGGATTTCAAGAGCTACGTTCTTGGTACGATGTTCTACCGTTATATTTCGGAGAACATTGCCAGCTATATCAATCAGGGCGAAATTGATGCAGGCAACCCGGATTTCCGCTATGAAGATATGTCTGATGCAGAGGCAGAGCAGGCACGGGAAGGGCTGGTACAGGAAAAAGGGTTTTTCATCCTGCCCAGTGAGTTGTTCTGCAATGTACGGGCAAAAGCGGCCAGCGATGAAAACCTCAACGAAACGCTGGAAACAGTCTTCCGACATATTGAAGAATCCGCAAAGGGCAGCTCCTCCGAGGGGCAGTTTGCAGGGTTGTTCGATGATTACGATGTCAACAGCAATAAGCTGGGTGCGACTGTTGCCAAGCGCAATGAGAAGCTCGTGAAACTGCTGAACGGCGTGGCAGATATGAACCTTGGCGATGTGAAAGAGCATGACATTGATGCCTTTGGCGATGCCTATGAATACCTGATGACCATGTACGCCAGCAATGCGGGCAAGTCCGGTGGCGAGTTCTTTACGCCTGCCGATGTTTCGGAGCTGCTGACCCGGCTTGGTACGGTAGGCAAAAAGGAAATCAACAAGGTCTATGATCCGGCCTGTGGCTCTGGTTCGCTGCTACTGAAGGCAGAAAAGGTGCTGGGACGGGATGCCGTGCGCAATGGCTTCTTTGGACAAGAAATCAACATCACAACGTATAACCTGTGCCGCATCAATATGTTTCTGCACGACATCGAATTTGACAAATTCGACATTGCCTGTGAGGACACGCTGACCAATCCGCAGCACTGGGATGATGAACCTTTTGAGCTGATCGTATCGAATCCGCCGTACTCCATCAAGTGGGCCGGTGACGAGAATCCGCTGCTCATCAATGACCCGCGCTTTGCCCCGGCTGGTGTGCTGGCTCCGAAAAGTAAGGCAGACTTGGCCTTTATCATGCACTCGCTGGCATGGCTGGCTTCCAACGGTACGGCGGCAATCGTCTGTTTCCCCGGCATCATGTACCGCGGCGGCGCAGAGCAGAAGATCCGCAAGTATCTGGTGGACAACAACTTCATTGACTGCATCATCCAGTTGCCGAGCAATCTGTTCTTTGGAACCAGTATTGCCACCTGCATCATGGTGCTGAAAAAGGGAAAAGCGGATAATAAGGTGCTGTTCATTGATGCTTCTTCCGAGTGCGTCAAGGTGACGAACAACAACAAACTCACCCCGGAGAACATTAACAAAATAGTGGACACCTTTGCACAGCGGGCAGAAGAAGCACACTTCTCCCATCTGGCGGAGTATTCCGAGGTGCAGGAAAATGACTATAACCTGTCGGTTTCCACTTATGTGGAGGCTAAGGACACCCGTGAGAAGATCGACATTGTAAAGCTGAACGCTGAAATTGCGCAAATCGTAGCACGAGAAAACGAGCTGCGGGCCGCTATTGACCAGATCGTGGCAGAAATCGAGGGCTGAAATGGAAAACGAAAAGAAAGATTCTGCATTGGTACGTTCTTCTGCGGCGGAATACCTGACCTTTGTTGCCTCTACGGGCGAGGACAAGGACAGCATTGAGATGCGCTACGAGGATGAAAACATCTGGCTGACGCAAAAGATGATGGCGACCCTTTACGATGTATCTGTCGCGGCGATAAACCAGCATCTGAAAAAGATTTTTGAGGATGGGGAATTGCAGGAAGAAGCAGTTATTAAGAAATACTTAATAACTGCCACGGACGGAAAAAAGTACAATACGAATCACTATAATTTACAGGCGATTATTGCGGTCGGCTTCAAGGTGAACAACCAGCGGGCGGTGCGGTTCCGTGTCTGGGCGAACCAGATCGTGGAGCAGTACACCATCAAGGGGTGGGCAATGGATGAGGAGCGCCTGAAAAACGGCGGCACAGTCCTGACCAAGAAATACTTTGAAGAGCAGTTGGAGCGTATCCGGGAAATTCGTATTTCGGAGCGCAACTTCTACCAGAAACTCACCGACATTTACGCTACTTCGCTGGATTATGACCGCAATGCGCTGACCACAAAAGAGTTCTTTGCAAAGGTGCAGAATAAGATGCACTATGCCGTGCATCGCCATACAGCGGCAGAGCTGATCTATGAGCGTGCCGATGCCGAAAAGCCGCACATGGGGCTTCACACATGGAAGGATGCTCCCAACGGCAAAATCAAAAAGAGCGATGTTTCGGTGGCGAAAAACTACCTGACCGAAGATGAAATGAAATCCATGGAGCTGATCGTTTCGGCATACCTCGACCTTGCCGAGAACCGTGCCCGCCGTCATATTCCCATGACCATGGAGGACTGGGCTAAGCGGCTGGACATCTATTTGCAGGCAGATGATCTGGAAGTGCTGAAGGATGCCGGCAAAATCTCGGCGCAGCTTGCAAAGATGCACGCCGAAACGGAGTTTGAAAAGTACCGTGTGGTGCAGGATCGGCTGTACCAGAGCGATTTTGACAGGTATTTGGAAGAAAATAGTGAAAACTGATGTAAGGACATAAAAGATGCGTTTATCAGATGTGTTGTCAAAAGAACCAGATTTGGAGTTCAAACAGGTTGATGGATTCTTAAAGAAGAAACTTCCATATGGTGAACAGAAAAGGTTGGATGTAGGAGTTGTTTGTCGAACATTTTACTGCAAAAATTGTGAGAGCGAATTGACGTTTTCAACTGGCGACAAGGCCAAGATTGCATGTGTTGGCGTTACAAATCGATTAGTAAGTATTGACTGTGTATTGAAGTGCCCACGCTGTACAGGGACAGTCCCGGTTTGGTATCTCGTAGAAAGTAGAAATGAAATTGCTGATTCCGCAGTGTGGGTGAGAGTATTGAAGAGAACAGAAAAACTTCCGAATGATGTGCTAATTTCATATGGAAAATATGGAAAGTATACAGAGTTCCTTGATAAGGCTGACAGAGCATTTAGAGACGGTTTGGGAGCAGGGGCGATTGTTTACTTAAGAGAGATCATGGAAGGCGTTACATATCAAGTAGCACAAAATGAAGGCATAAAGCTAACGGGAAAAAATGGAGGGAAACTTCCATTTAGAAAGGCACTGGAGAAAATCGATGGAGAGTGTCACATTGTTCCGAAAGAGTTCTCAGAAAAAGGCTATACATTATTCAGCGAGTTGAGCGAAGTTGTTCATGGTCATTCTGACGAAGAGACAAGTCTGAAAAAGTATAGTGCATTTCGTCGTCTTGTTATCGGAATTCTTGACAACGTGAAAAATAAAGAGGAACTGATAAGAAATAGTGAAGAAATACTTCAAAAAATTCATGAACTTGGTTGGAATGAGGTAGAAGAGATGACTGGGGAAAATAAAGATGAGTAAGCTGGGCGAGTTGATTTGTGAGTTCTGTTCAAATGGAGTAGAAACTGTAAAAATTAAAAATGCTTTTCAAAGATTAAAAGGAACACCTATTACCGCAGCAAGAATGAAAGAAATAAATAACCCGGAAGGCGAAATAAAAGTCTTTGCTGGTGGCAAAACTGTAATAACTGCGAAAGAGAAAGATATTCCGAATGCTAATATCATTAGAGTTCCAGCAGTTTTAGTCCAGTCAAGAGGCGTGATTGACGTTATTTACTACGATAAGCCATTCACTTTCAAGAATGAAATGTGGGCATACACAACATCTGATTCCACGACTGTAAAGTACTTATTTTATGTTCTAAAAAATAATGTGCAGAGATTTCGTGACGCTGCTTCAGGAATGGGATCCTTGCCACAGATTTCTTTGCCTGTGACAGAGGAATTTGAAATACCGCTTCCGCCAATTGAAATTCAGCGTGAAATTGTTCGTATTTTGGACAATTTCACAAATCTTACAGCGGAGCTTACAGCGGAGCTTACAGCTAGAAAGACACAGTATAGCTTTTATAGGAGTAGATTGCTAACTTTTGATGCGAATGTTGAGTGGAAAACAGTTGATGAAATAGCAGAGGTTACAGATTATGTTGCTAATGGTAGCTTTGCTGCGTTAAAAGAGAATGTTAATTACAAGCATACGCCAGATTATGCGATACTCGTCCGTACAACAGATTTGGTAAATGGCTTTGATGAAGAAAATTTGGTTTACATTGACAAACATGCGTATAATTATTTAAGTAAGTCAAAATTATATGGTGGAGAAATTATTATCAATAATATTGGTGCAGGAGTAGGAACAACATTTCTTTGCCCATGTTTGGACACATACATGAGTTTGGCACCAAATAGTATCATGGTAAAAACAAATAATAATAAATTCTACTACTACTGGCTAAACAGTAAAGAAGGCCAAAACGCAATTAGAAAAATTGTTTCACAAGGTTCACTTCCAAAGTTTAATAAGACAGGATTTAGAAGTATTAGACTTCCAGTGCCACCTCTTGATGTCCAAAACCGCATTGTGAATGTACTGGACAACTTTGAGAAGATTTGCTCCGACCTCAACATTGGTTTGCCCGCAGAGATTGAAGCAAGACAAAAGCAGTATGAATATTATCGGGACAAATTATTGAGTTTTAAGGAACATAAAAATGAACTGTCCGATTGACGAGAAAATTTATCAAGAGCTTCGGAAAGTACTCAATGAAACAGAGATATTTTGCTGTGAAAAAGAGTATTTGAAGCTGTATAATTTGGGATATGCTCTTCTGGAAAGAGTTGAAAAAGGTGCGGCATATGTCAATGAGCATATTGAGCCACCCAGTACAGACGAAGAATTTTTTCTCATAATGATGTATGGGGCAATGCTGGTTGATGCTGCTGGCTTGCTCTTAAAGGAATTAAAGATTAAAAGCCCCTATCAAAAGGGCGAGCAGATTTCTTACTGCTATTTTGCAGATGTTTGTGAAAATCAAAACTTGCAATTTAATGATGGCACAATTCCCACAGATAAAGAAGTATGGGAATACATACGAGCATTGTCTTTTGCACACCCATTTGAAACAAGTCGTCCACAGTTTTTGGAAAAAGGTGAAATACAATATTCTCCTGCAATTATTGCTAATATAAAGCCTGAATTTTTACCAGTGGATGCAGAACCGACAATTGGAATCTTAGTGTATTCCACAGCATTCCCTGAAATAAAGGTGCTAAATATTCCATACATGAGGATATTGGGTTATATTAGCTCGAGGTATCAGCTTTTGGCTCTTGGAACCGAAAGAATCAAACAAATCATTGCCGAAAAGAAACAAGAGTGGGTAAAACAAAAAGTTGAGATAGGTGCGAATGCAATAGACACACTAAAGACGGCAATATCCATTATGGAAAACCGACATGAAGAAACAGTGTTAGGCGAATTGGTTTTACTTTTGGAAGTGCAAAGCACTTTTGAAGAAAACAGATTACAGATTCGTGCGTACCAATCAAAAATAGAATCCACAATTCCCCCAATTGTTACGTTTATTGAATCGTTGGATACTGATGGTCTAAATAATTATCTGGAACAGATATTACAGATTACTAAACCAAAATATGGTGGTGCTGACTATCAGATACAAAAGATTTTTTCTGGTTTAAATCAGTATGCGGATGAACGTGAACAAAAGTTCGGCCTAAAGCAAGCAGATGCTTTTTATAAGGACTGTGGTTATAAGTGGGTGAAAATAGATGTGTCACAGATGGGTAATGAGGAAATAAAGCTTTTAGTTCGTATAGCGTGCGAACAAGAAGCCCAGAACAAAAAATAAATATTATTGCAGGGGGAATTTGAAATGTCCTTTTTCAATATCGTTGCGGCTGCCAATGAAGATACTGTTGTTGCCACCTATGAACCCTCCAAGGTGCGCTCTGACAGCTACCAGAGCGAGGCAGAGCTGGAAAAAGAATTTATCCGGCTGTTGTGCGAGCAGGGCTATACCTATCTGCCGCTGCATACCGAGGATGAACTGATTGCCAACCTCCGCAGTCAGTTGGAAGAGCTGAACCACTACCAGTTTTCCGATACGGAGTGGCAGCAGTTTTTCAGTGATGTAATTGCCAACCCCAACGAGCATATTCCCGAAAAGACCCGGAAGATTCAGGAAGATAATGTGCAGGTGCTGCACCGGGATGATGGCAGTTCCAAAAATATCACACTGATCGACAAAAAGAACATCCACAACAACCGCCTGCAGGTCATCAACCAGTATGAGGTAAAACAAGCAGACGGCGCACGGCATGATAACCGCTATGATGTGACGATTCTGGTCAACGGCTTTCCGCTGGTTCATGTGGAACTGAAGCGGCGCGGGGTGGCCATCCGGGAGGCATTTAACCAGATCAACCGCTATCAGCGGGATTCGTTCTGGGCGGGCTGCGGCTTATATGAGTATGTGCAGATTTTTGTGATCTCCAACGGCACAAATACCAAGTACTACTCAAACAGCACCCGCTACAATGCCATCAAGGACGCCAAACACGGCAAGACGAGAAAGGAAAAGACCAGCAATAGCTTTGAATTTACCTCCTACTGGGCTGATGCGAACAACCGCGTGCTGACGGATCTGATCGACTTTACCCGGACATTCTTTGCAAAGCACACGATTCTGAGCGTGCTGACCCGGTACTGCATCTTTACCTCAGAAAAGATGCTGATGGTGATGCGCCCATATCAGATCACGGCAACCGAGAGGATATTGAACCGCATCGAGATCGCCAACAACTACAAAAAGTATGGCACCATCGAGGGCGGCGGCTACATCTGGCACACCACTGGCTCCGGCAAGACGCTGACCTCCTTCAAAACGGCACGGCTGGCATCGCAGTTGCCCTACATCGACAAGGTGCTGTTTGTGGTAGACCGCAAGGACTTGGACTACCAGACTATGAAAGAGTATGACCGCTTCGAGAAGGGCGCGGCAAACTCCAACACCAGCACCACGATTCTGAAACGCCAGTTGGAAAACCCGGAAGCTCATATCATCATTACCACCATCCAGAAGCTGGCGACCTTCATCAAGAAGAATCCGGGACACGAAGTTTACCAGAAGCACGTTGTAATCATCTTTGACGAGTGCCACCGCAGCCAGTTCGGTGATATGCATAAAGCCATTGTCCACAATTTCAAAAAGTACCACCTGTTCGGCTTTACTGGAACGCCGATTTTTGCAGTCAACGCAGGAAGCTCCACCGATCCACGCTACTTCACCACAGCGCAGACGTTCGGCGATCAACTGCACACCTACACTATCGTGGATGCCATCAACGACAAGAATGTGCTGCCGTTCCGTGTGGATTACATCAAAACGATGGACGCAGAGCCGGACATGGACGACAAACAGGTTTGGGATATTGACCGCGAAAAGGCGTTTATGGCACCCAAGCGCATTTCGCTGGTGACTAAGTACATCCTCGACCACTTCGACCAGAAAACCTATCGGGGAGACAAATCGTATGAGTTTAATCTGCTGACGAATGTGGCGGAGGTGGCCTCTGCCCAGCGTGGTGCGGTGGAGGAACTCAAGCAAAAACAGCGCGTCAGCGGTTTTAATTCGATTTTCTGCGTGGCATCTGTGCCGATGGCAAAGCTGTATTATCAGGAGTTCAAAAAACAGATGGCGGCAGACCCAACCAAGCGGCTGCGCATTGCTACCATTTACAGCTATGGAGCCAATGAAGCGGAAACGGATGGCATTCTGGACGAGGAAAACCCGGAAGATACCTCCAACCTCGACCAGAGCAGCCGGGATTTCCTGGATGCAGCCATTCAGGATTACAACGAGATGTTCCACACGAACTACTCGACCGATGGCGAACGGTTCCAGAATTACTATAAAGATGTATCGCTCCGCATGAAGAACAAGGAACTTGACCTGTTAATCGTGGTCAATATGTTCCTGACGGGCTTCGATGCCACCACGCTGAACACCCTTTGGGTGGACAAAAACCTGAAGATGCACGGTCTGATTCAGGCGTTCAGCCGGACAAACCGTATCCTGAACAGCATCAAGACCTTTGGCAATATCGTCTGCTTCCGCAACCTGCAAAAGAGAGTGGATGCGGCAATTTCGCTGTTCGGAGATAAAAATGCGGGAGGCATCGTTCTGCTGCGCAAATACGCGGACTATTACCACGGTTATACGGATGAGCAGGGAAAATACCATCAGGGCTATACGGACATGATCGATGACCTGACGCAGAAGTTCCCGCTGACAGAGCCGCAAATCATCGGGGAGCAGAACCAGAAAGACTTTATTGTGCTGTTTGGTGCACTGCTGCGGATGCGGAACCTGCTGTCCTCCTTTGATGATTTCAAAGGCAACGAGATGATCTCGGAACGGGATTTACAGGACTATTTGGGCCGCTATCAGGATTTGCGGGATGAATGGCGAAACAAGAAGCGTGATGAAACGAAAGAGGACATCACCGATGACGTGGTGTTTGAGGTGGAGCTGATTCGGCAGGTCGAGATCAACATTGACTACATCCTGATGCTGGTCAAAAAGTACCATGACACCCATTGCGATGACAAAGAGGTGCTCATCACGATTCGCAAGGCGATTGATGCCAGCCCGGAACTGCGCAGCAAAAAGCAACTGATTGAAACCTTTATTGCAGGGGTCAACGATGTGGATGACGTGATGGCAGAGTGGAACGCCTTTGTGTCCGAACAGCGGGAGAAAGAGCTTGCAAAGATCATCCAAGAGGAAAAGCTGAAGGAGCCGGAAACGCGCAAATATCTGGCCAATGCGTTCCGTGACGGTGAGATTAAGACTGTGGGCACTGACATTGACAAGTTGATGCCGCCTGTTTCCCGCTTTGGCGGCGGTGGCCGTGCGCAGAAGAAGCAGGGTGTAATCGATAAGCTGAAGGGCTTCTTTGATAAGTTCTTTGGGATTGGCGGAAACTCATTTGAGGAGGGAAAACATGACTAAAACAGAAAATGCATTAGTAGCATGTGAAAAAGTTCTGAATGGCATAGAGGATAATACTATAACAGTAACATCAGCGTTGCTATTATGTTTGAAAATTGCGAGATTGCTAAATGATACAGATGCGATAATGTGGCTTCAATATGAATATGGCGGATATCCTAGAAATAAAAATGGCTACATTCAAAAAGAGGCGTGGCAAATAGCATGGGGAAAAGGAAGGGGATATATTGAGGATGGAAAGGAGCTTGTCTTTTCAGAAATAGCCTCGGAACTTGAAGAAAAAATTGCTGCACAGCGTAGCGCTGTGAATAATTTCACAACACAAGGAGCGTCTGTTTCGGGAGAATGGGCAGCGGTGGCGATGAACAAATTAACAACGACGGTATCAAGTTCAACAGGAGTGCTGGTTAGACAAATAGCATCGTCAGAAAAGCAGTTAACTATTCTAAAATCAAAGTATTATGATTACGCACTTGAAAAACAGATTGAGATTTCATTTGGAAATGTGGCAACAACTGTTTTTTCTGAATATCGCACAAGAGTAGAAAATGAATTTTCTAAGATGTCAAAGGAGAATCTTCTTAAACTTCAAGCAATCGAAGATAAAATCAATTCGGAAAATCCAGAATTGTATTCACAGGCCCTTACAACGTGCAGAAGGCTCTTTGAAGGAACTGCAAAAGAACTATTTGAGAAATATTTTCCTGAATACGGAGAGAAAAAATATAAAACCAAATCGGGAAAAGAAATTGACGTTAGTGGAGAACACTATAAAAATAAACTTTCAGCGGTGATTGAAAAGCTGGAAGATAAGAGCCCCTCTAAAAGTATGGTTGGAAGCAATGTGATTTATCTACTGGATTGGATGGATAATCTGACGGACTTGCAATGCAAGGGCGTTCATCATGAGGTGACAAGACGAGATGCAACCCGGTGCATTATCCAAACCTATATTTGCCTGGGAGACATCCTGAGTCTTCAGGACGAATGATGAGCAGTTCTTGATTTTGAAGAGAGTATAGACTATGATATTCATAGAAATCCCGCTGGTTGTGTGATACTATCCTGATACTAAAAAATCAGCAAGCCACATCTAGCACAGCAATCTTATGGAAAAGTGAACATCCAAGAACAGATATACTAAACAAATTTGCTTAGCGAAGAAATAAACTTACCGAGCTCGAGTAATAAAAATTTGCCTTCCGGCTTTTTTGAATCCATCAAAAATAGAACGGAGTAACGTATAAAAATAGCCCTGCTTTCGAGATTTTTCGCTTGAAGGCGGGGCTTTTTCGCGCCCAAAGCAACAGAAAAAATAACACCCGAGGAAGAATCAAACCAGTATCACGGTTTCTTCTTCCCTGGGAAAGCCAGAGCTTCCAGCCGGCCCGCGACGTTGCTTGTTCGGTCTGGGGATAGGCAGGCATAGGTGCCAAGGGTAGTCGAAACCTTTTCATGCCCAAGGCGCTGGTGTACCAGAAAAGCATCCGTGAACATGGCTGAAAGGGATGACCACAAAAATATAAACCTTTTATGAAATCCTCTTGACAAAGTGGGAAGGGGCAGTATAATAAAAATGAACATTGTTCATATTGAGGGTGACTACATGAATACGATCGTGACCTCCAAGGAAGAGATCTTAAAAAACAGCCGTGAGCTTATCCGGGAAAAGGGCTGGGCGGCAGTCAGCGTCCGTTCTGTCGCCTCGGCATGCGGGGTCTCGGTCGGCTCGATCTACAACTATTATGACTCCAAGGCTGAGCTTATCAGCGCCACGGTCGAGAGCGTCTGGTGCGAAATTTTCCACCGCCCGCAGGACGAGGCCGTATTTCAGGACGTGCAGACCTGTGTCAAATGGATGTACGAGCGCATGGCCTACGGCTATGAGCAGTATCCCGGATTCTTCACACTGCACTCTCTCGGCTTTATGCAGGAGGACAAGGCCGATGGCAAACGGCACATGCAGCAAATCTGGCACCATATCTTAAACGGTCTGTGTACGGTGCTGCAACAGGATACCAAAATCCGTCCGGGCGCTTTTAATGAGCAATTCACCGTTGAAAAATTTGCCGATGTGCTGTTTTCGCTTATGCTGTCTGCTTTGCTGCGGCAGGACTACGACCCCGCCGCTGTGCTGGAGATCGTGCGCAGAACCTTATATTGACCGCATTTTCTTCCCACACTGCTGTGGGAATTTTATAACGTCCAAATTGAACACTGTTCACTCAAAGGGGACGCTCATAGGAAGGTTCATCGCAGTATCCTGCTGCGGCTCGCCTGCCTTGTGTGGAGCACTGCCAGCTTCAACATCCTGCGCGTTGGATGCAGCTATGCCAGGCAAGCCCCTGATGACCGTAAAAACTAAGACGACCCTGCAAAAAAATGCAGTGTTACAATGAATTTGATGTATCAACAAGGAGCAATCAACTATGCAAGCAATCGTAGAAACTGTTTTTGATGCGGTATATCTGGTATCCGTCATCACCATCGGTATCCTGATGATCCGCGGCTGCAAGGGCAGCCACCAGTTCAAGCTGTTCGGTCTGATGGCTGTCGTTCTGGGCGCCGGCGACTCGTTCCATCTGATTCCCCGTGCGCTGGCTCTATGCACCACGGGTTTTGAAAACTTTACCGTTCCCCTGGGTCTGGGTAAGTGGATCACCTCTGTGACAATGACAGTCTTTTATGTGCTGCTGTACTATGTCTGGCGTGAGCGCTACCGGGTCAAGGGCAGCAATGGCCTGACTGCCGCCGTCTACGGTCTGGCTGCTGTGCGTGTTATCCTGTGCATGATGCCGCAGAACCAGTGGCTGAGCGATGGATCCCCGCTGTCCTGGGGCATTTACCGTAATATTCCTTTTGCACTGATGGGCCTGCTGATCATCGTGCTGTTCTACCGCAGCGCCAAGGAGCACAACGACTCAGCTTTCCGCTGGATGTGGCTGACCATCGTGCTGAGCTTCGGTTTCTACATTCCCGTTGTTCTTTGGGCCAATGCCATCCCCATGATCGGGATGCTGATGATCCCTAAGACCTGCGCCTATGTGTGGACTGTTCTCATCGGCCATTCTGCCATGAAGAAGGAATGTAAGTGATTTGTACACCGTACCGATAAAAAGCAGGGCTGTCACTTATAGCAATTCAACTTTTTAATGCAACAGCAACAGCGTTGAATTGCATATCGCAACTATGCTGTTTGGATGTTGCACTAATTTCTTGACTTGCGATA
>OLNH01000987.1_pt1 | contig 18103 bp, 12 predicted proteins | sample 1643101 | NCBI WGS metagenome assembly OLNH01 (sample SAMEA3136758, study PRJEB25190) | human gut metagenome | biome: human gut; feature: human-associated habitat; material: faeces | place: Austria | collected 2013
GATCTTTGTTGTAAATGATGGAAATGTAACAGCACATGGCACACATGAGGAACTTCTGGTGTCATGCCCGCTTTATAAGGAAATGTGGAATGCCCATATTTCTGTAAAAGATACTGTGAAGGAGGGAGAATGATATGTTTGGGATTCTGGCAAAATTCTTTCGTTTTTCAGGCAGGGAAAATGGCAATAAATTTAAACTGTCGATAGTGATCGGACTCATAGAGGCTCTTGCCTCAGCAATGAAGATTCCGGCTATTATGTACATACTGATTGGTCTGCTGAGTGGGAAACCGACAGGAAAATATATTGGAGGCTCCGTTGCGATTATGGTTCTTGCAATTGTAGTCGACGTAATCTGCAAGAGATACTCTACAGTGCTTCAGACAGAGGGAGGATATAATGCAAGTGCTTTTATGAGAATCAAGATTGCAGAACATCTGCGATATCTGCCGATGGGGTATTTCAATTCCAATAGTATCGGGGAAATTTCTTCCATTACAACCAATACAATGGAAATACTTGGCGATGTGGCTGCGAGAGTGGTTATGCTGACCATGCAGGGAATTCTGGAAACATCAATGATCATTCTTATGCTGTTTCTTTTTGACTGGAGAATCGGATTGAGCGCTGCAGCAGGAGTACTTATTTTCTTTGGGGTCAATTCTGTGATGCAGAATGCAGGGAAAAAAGATTCAGAGCAAAAAGTGGTATGTGATACAGAGCTTGTAAACCAGATCATGGAGTATCTGCAGGGAATATCAGAAGTTAAATCATATAACTTGCTTGGGAAACAGGCAAAAAGATTAAACGATGCAAATGAAGCATGCGAAAAGGTCAATACAAAGATGGAGATGTTGTTTGTTCCCTATCATTTTCTGCAAAGCGTGATAACAAAAATCACAGGTGCTGTGATCGTAGCAGGCAGCGCATATTTTTATATCAATGGAACCATGAGCGCGGTCTATGCGATCGGTATGACAATCTCGGCATTTATGCTTTATTCCAGCCTGGAATGCGCAGGAAATTATTCATCCCTTTTACATGTGGTAAGTGTATGTGTAGATAAAGCAAATGCAATACTGGAGCTGGACACCATGGATATCGACGGCAAAGAGATTCAGCCGGAGAATTACGACATCAGACTTTCTAATGTTACGTTTTCCTATGACAAACGGAAGATCATTGACGATGTATCGCTCTCTATCCCACAAAAAACGACGACAGCAATTGTTGGATCATCTGGTGGAGGAAAATCAACACTTTGCAATCTGATCGCCAGGTTTTGGGATGTGGATTCCGGGGAAGTGACGCTTGGAGGCGTGAATGTAAAAGACTACAGCATGAACAGTCTGATGAGTAATTTCTCATTTGTATTTCAGTCAGTGTATTTGTTTGCAGATACCATTGAGAATAATATTAAATTCGGACGTCAGGATGCTAGTCATGAGGAAGTGGTGGAAGCGGCAAAGAAAGCGTGCTGTCACGATTTCATCAGCAAACTTCCGGATGGATATGACACAGTAATCGGAGAAGGCGGCGCCACACTTTCCGGTGGTGAGAAACAGCGTATTTCCATAGCCAGGGCAATTATGAAGGATGCACCAATCGTTATATTAGATGAAGCAACGGCCAATGTTGATCCGGAGAATGAAAAGGAGCTGATGGATGCAGTAGATGCACTTACAAAGGAAAAAACGATTATTATGATTGCCCACAGATTAAAAACAGTCAGACATGCAGATCAGATTGTGGTTGTTGACAAAGGAAAAATTGTGCAGCAGGGAACACATGAGCAGCTAATGAAGCAGGAAGGTATCTATAAGAGATTTGTGGATGCAAGGCAGCAGGCGGTAAGCTGGAAACTGGCGCGCTGAGAAATAATACATAGTTGGGGAATATCAAAAAAGCACTGAAAACCGTTGGGTTATTGGTTTTACAGTGCTTTTTCTCTTCATGCATCTTCAAGGTGCGAATCCCATTTTAGGTATGGGAAGTCTTAGTCATTAATAATTATTCGGGAAGGTCGACTGGATCAAATATATCCAGACATTCCAGAGCAGGAAGAAGTCTGGTAACGCCGCATGTAAAAAAGATGATGCGGATTACTTCAAATACTTCATCCAGAGTAGCGCCGTTTTCCAGCGCAAGGCGGGAGTGAACTTTCATGGTTGTTTCAGTTCCGGTAGCCATACCGACAGCCATTACAATAAGTTCACGGTATTTTTTGGGAATATTGATATCTTTTTTGTTGCAGTTTACATACTGCTGAAGAAACATATTTATTAGATTAGGATCGTTTCCCATGACACGGTGAGAATCCATAACAGATCCTCCGCGTGCTTCCTTTAATTCATTCAGGATTTCACAGGAACGCTGAAGTTTGTTTTCATCAGATTGTTTCATTTTGTTATCCTTTCTACTGTTGGGTTAAAGAATTCCATATTTTTTCTTAAGGAAATCTACTGCTACATTTGAAAAGAGTGCATAAGTCAGGATATCTTCTTCTGAGTGTGCGAGAGATCCGATTTCCTGGCGCGCCTTTTCAAATCCTGGCTCTAACATATCAGCAGGTTTCTTGAATTCTGGTTTTTCATTACCGAGAGCCTTTTTGAGAAGTTCATCGGAAATTGGTCCTGGCGGTCTTCCATACATACCACGGCAGTAACCACGCATTTCATTGCTTACAACGCCATAACGCTGTCCCATGATCACATTTGTAGTTGCCTGAGCACCGCACATCTGACTGGAAGGAGTAGCAAGCGGTGGATATCCCATATCAGCACGTACGCTGGCAACTTCTTCCAGAATTTCAGGCAGACGATCTGTCATGTTCATGGCAGCAAGCTGACTTTCCAGATTGGAGAGCATACCGCCCGGAACCTGGTGCTGCAGACAGCCGACATCAACGCCGACGAGTTTGGTTTCATATTCTGCATATTTTTTGCGTATAGATTTCAGGTAGTTGTTGACTGGAGTAAATTTACCAAGATCAATCTTGGGATCACGACTGGTGCCGCGGAGTGCGGCTGCAAAAGTTTCGACAGGTGGGTGAGCAGTGCCAAGAGAAAGTGCAGATACACATACATCGAGACCATCCACACCAGCACGTATTGCTTCCCAGTAAGTCATTTCAGCCATGCCGCCGGTACAGTGACAATGGAGATGAACAGGAATATGAAGTGATTTTTTCAGTGCAGAGATTAGTTCATATGCTGCCTGAGGAGTCATAAGTCCTGCCATATCTTCAACATGGAGGAGAGAGATTCCCATTTTTTCCTGCTGAAGAGCATTCTCAACCATTAACTCAGTGGTGTGGTAAGGGCTGATATTATACTGAAGAGAACCTTCAATTTTTTTACCGGCTTTTTTTACGGCGTGGAAAGCAGATTCACAGTTTCTGAGATCCTGGAGTGCATCGAAGATCAGAAAAATATCAATTCCGGCAACGGCAGCTTTTTCTACAAATTTTTCAACAATATCATCAGGATATGCACGATATCCGACAAGATTCTGACCTCGAAGAACCATTTTCAACGGGGTCTTTTTTACATATTTTTTGAAGATACGGATACGATCCCACGGATCTTCGTTCAGGTAACGGATAGCAACATCAAAAGTTGCACCGCCCCACATTTCCATACTGTCATATCCAATCTCGTCCATCATGGCGAGAACAGGAACCATATCATTTATTGTCATACGTGTTGCAAAAAGTGACTGTTGTCCATCTCGAAAATCCACGCTGTTAAATTTGAGCGGTGCACCGGCACCGACAAAGTCTGCAGCTCCACAACCGGACGGAAGAGCAGTTTTCTTTTTCCAGAACATAAGAACACATCCTTTCATTTAATAATCGACTATCATAACAGGATTATATCTTACTAAGTAATACGTAAAACTAAAACGTTAAACTTATTATATTTACTGCATTCCAAATTGTCAAGAGAGAAAACAAATAAAAAACAAATAAAAAACAAATAAAAAATGCAGAACCCTGATAAAGGTTCTGCATGAAAAGTCCTAAAAAGCTGTGGTTATTAAGTATTTGTCCAAGTATAAAAGATCAATCTTTATCAGGAAGCTGAAACGTGCTTCGGAGATGAACTTCCGGTTCAATCGTCACATGCTGTGGGGTGAGATCTGTATGTTCAATAGAGTGGATCAGAATATCAACGGCAGATTCAAGTACCTGTTGATTATCAAGCTGTACAGTGCTGATAGGTGGATTGAAATATTTCGTATAATCAGGATCGGACATATCAATACAGATAAGTTCATGATCCTGTGGAAAATGCAGACCATTTTTCTGTAGTTGACTGACAACACCAAGTGCAACAATATCTGACTCACAATAAATTGCTGTTGGTGCATCTTTCATCTGTAAATAGTTTTGGGCAGCATCTACGCCACCTGCAATGGAATTCTCTGTGCGCAGGATATATTCTGGAAGAATGGAGATTCCAATGCGTTCGCATGCCCGGAAAAAAGACTGGGTTCTCAGTCCGGTGGCCATATAAGCTCGGTCAGCGATAAAAGAAGTTACATTCATATATCCTTTTTGACGAAATAGTGTTGCAATTGTTGTGCCGATAACTTCTTCATCAATAGATACAGTAGAATATTTTTCGGAATGACGGTTGATCAGTACAACTGGGACAGATGGATTGATAGATTCCAGATAGTCAAGATCCCTCTGGGAAGCGGCACCGATCAGGACACCTGTATAGCTGTTGGTTAGTAAAGGAGCAATACTGGCCTGGATATGATCATTCTGATAAGTACGGATTGCAATCTCGCAGTCGAATCCACGTGCGGCAGTTGCCTCCTGAACAACAGTCAGGAAAGATGCCAGAATGTGGATACGATGGTCCAGAGGCCAGTAAAATGCAATCACTGGACGTGCTTTTTCCTGAGAACGAAGGCGACGTGCACTTAAATTCGGCTGGTATCCAAGTTCTGTACAGAGTGCAAGGACCTTATCCCTGGTAGCCGGGGAGATATGGCGTTCTTCAGCTTTGCCATTTAATATAATAGAAACAGTAGTACCGGAGACACCGGCACGTTTTGCAATATCTTTCATTGTAATCATATAGATAAGTCTCTTTTCTTTCAGTTTTTATAAACATCTTTATTATCCTATTACTTCTCATCATAAAAAGAAAAAAAATGTTTGTCAAGCGATTGTAGTGAAACAGTTCTGTAAATAAAAATTCATTGTGAGAAATAACTAAAATCTAAATCTCAAAATCATCCATTTTGCTGAAAAAGTAAAAAACAGTTGACTTTAGTTTAACGTTGTACTATAGTTTACTCTAACAGGTAATACGATAAACTATCACGATAAACTAATACGATAAACCCAAATAATAGCCAAACCAAAAGAATCGTTAGACAAAAAACCAATAACTATTAACAAAGTAAAAAACAGAAAGGAAATCAAGCAAATGAAGAAAACAATGGATGGAAATGAAGCAGCAGCATATGCTTCATACGCATTTACAGAAGTAGCAGCAATCTATCCGATCACACCATCATCCCCGATGGCAGAACTGACAGACAAATGGGCAGCAAACGGAAAGAAAAACATTTTTGGACAGCCGGTAAAACTGGTAGAGATGCAGTCTGAATGCGGAGCTGTTTCCGCAATGCACGGTGCTCTTGATACGGGAGCAATCGCAACTTCTTATACAGCATCTCAGGGACTGATGCTTATGATTCCGACTATGTACCGTATCGCAGGTCAGTTAAAACCAGGTGTTATCCATGTAGCATCCCGAAATGTTGCAACACATGCGATCACCATTAATGCGGAACAGTCCGATGTTATGGCCTGTCGTCAGACCGGGTTTGCGTTCCTGGCATCCGGAAGTGTACAGGAAGCAATGGATTTAAGTGCAGTTGCACATTTATCCGCGATTAAAGGACATGTTCCATTCCTGCATTTCTTCGATGGTTTCCGTACGTCTCATGAAATTCAGAAAGTAGACTGCCTCGATTACGATGAGCTTGCAAAACTGGTTGATTATGAAGAACTTCGTAAATTCAGAGAAAATGCACTGAATCCGGATCATCCGGTACTCAGAACAACAGGTCAGTATTCCGATACTTATTTCCAGAGCCGTGAAGCATGTAACAGTTACTACAATGCTTTACCGGATGTAGTGAATGAATATATGCAGAAGATCAATGCACTTACCGGAAGAAATTACAAACCATTTAACTACTACGGTGCAGAAGATGCAGACCGTGTACTCGTTGTTATGGGTTCAGCAGCAGGATGCATTCAGGAAACAATTGATTACCTTACTGCAAGAGGCGAGAAAGTAGGTCTTCTGGAAGTACATCTGTATCGTCCGTTCTCAGCAAAATATTTCCTTAGCGAACTTCCGGAATCTGTAAAGAAGATCACTGTTCTTGACAGAACAAAAGAGCCGGGAGCTGTAGGAGAACCACTTTATGAAGATGTCTGCTCCGTAATCCTGGAATCAGACAGAGATATCAAAGTATATGCATGTCGTTACGGACTTGGAAGCAAAGATTTCCTTCCGTCACATGTAGCAGCTATCTACAAAAACATGGAGCAGGACGCACCGAAGAATCATTTTACAATCGGAATCGAAGATGATGTCACACATCTGTCCCTGCCGGTAACAGAAACTATCAATGCCGCACCGGAAGGAACTGTAAGCTGTAAATTCTGGGGTCTTGGCTCTGACGGTACTGTTGGTGCAAACAAAAATACCATCAAGATTATTGGTGATCATACAGACCTCAATGTACAGGCTTATTTCGAATATGACGGAAAGAAATCAGGCGGTGTTACACGTTCTCATCTGAGATTCGGAGAAAAACAGATTAAATCCACATACCTTGTAAATCATGCAGATTTTGTAGCCTGCCATAACAAATCTTATCTGGATAAATATGACATTCTCGCAGATATAAAAGAAGGTGGAAATGTTCTGATTGCCTGTGACTGGAAGGGTGAAGAATTGGACAAAAACCTCACACCGGCATTTAAGAAAGCAGCAGCCCAGAAGAAAATCCATCTTTATGTTATTGATTCTGTAGCAATCGCACAGGAGCTTGGACTTGGAAGCAGAACAAACACGATTCTGCAGGCCGCATTCTTCAAGATCACAGGAATCATTCCGGTTGATAAAGCAGTGGAATATATGAAAGGTGCGATCCTCAAATCCTACGGAAGAAAAGGTGAGAAGGTCGTAAACATGAACTACGCAGCTGTAGATAAAGGAATCGAGCTGGTAGAAGAAGTTGAAGTCCCGAAGGCGTGGGCTGATATTGAAGTACCGGAAAGCAAAGTAGATGAGAATCTGCCAGAGTGGATCCGCAAGATCCAGATCCCTGTTAACTCCATGAAAGGTGACAGCATTCCAGTCAGCAGCTTTACAGATCTGCCGGATGGAACCATGCCGAATGGTACATCCAAATATGAAAAACGTGGAATCGCAGTCAATGTACCGGTATGGAACAGCCAGAAATGTATCCAGTGTAACCAGTGTTCTTATGTGTGCCCGCATGCAACGATCCGTCCGTTCCTTGTAACTGCTGAAGAAAAAGCAAATGCACCGGAAGGATTCGAAACTGTAAAAGCAAAAGGCAAAGGAATGGATACCTACGAGTATCGTATTCAGACTTCTGTTCTGGATTGTACAGGATGTGGAAGCTGTGCAAATGTCTGCCCGGCTCCGGAAAAAGCAATCACAATGCTGCCGCTTGATCAGCACAGAGATGAAGAAAAGAACTGGGAATATGCAGTTTCTCTTTCTGATAAAAAGAATCCGATGGGTGTTAAGACTGTCAAAGGAAGCCAGTTCAATCAGCCATTGCTGGAGTTCCCGGGAGCATGCCCAGGATGTGGTGAAACACCATACGCCAAACTTGTAACTCAGCTCTTCGGAGATCATATGTACATTGCAACAGCAACAGGATGCTCTCAGGTATGGGCAACAAGCTTCCCATCCTTCCCGTATACACAGAACCGTGAAGGTCATGGTCCGGCAGTTGGCGGCTCTTTATTCGAGAACAATGCAGAGTACGGAATGGGTATGTATCTGTCCATGAATCAGCAGAGAGACCGTATGAAGATGAATGCACAGATTCTTGTTGATAAAGCTGAATCAGAAGAAGTTCGTAATGCAGCAAAAGAGTGGATCGATGGATTTGATCAGTATGAATCTTCCAAAGTAGCAGGAGAGAAAGTTGTAAAAGTTCTTGAAAACATGACTGGTGAAAACGAAGAAACAGTAGAAGCAGCCAAAGTTCTTCTGGAGGGCAAAGATCAGCTTACCAAGAAATCTGTATGGATCTTCGGTGGTGACGGATGGGCATACGATATTGGATACGGCGGTCTGGATCATGTAATTGCCAGCGGTGCGAATGTCAACATCATGGTATTTGATACAGAAATCTATTCCAATACCGGTGGACAGGCATCCAAATCTACACCGACCGGAGCAGTTGCACAGTTTGCAGCAGCCGGAAAACAGACAAAGAAAAAAGACCTTGGAAGAATGGCAATGACTTACGGAAACGTATATGTAGCTCAGGTTGCCATGGGAGCAAACCAGGCACAGTTCCTCAAAGCACTTCTTGAGGCAGAAGCATATGACGGTCCGTCCATCATCATTGCATATGCACCATGCATCAGCCATGGAATGCGTTGTGGTATGGCAAACGTACAGAGTGAGATCAAACGTGCAGTAGAGGTTGGATACTGGCAGTTATATCGCCACAATCCAATGCTCAAAGCAGAAGGAAAGAATCCGTTCATTCTGGATTCTAAAGAGCCGACAGGAGATTTCCGTGAATTCTTAAGAGGTGAAGTTCGTTTCTCATCACTGGAAAGAACTTTCCCGGAGGCAGCTGATGCTCTGTTTGAACGTACAGAAGCAGAAGCCAGAGAAAGATATGAGAATTACAAGGCACTTGCGCAGTAAGGAGAAAAATATGGCTACATTCGTAGAAAGACTGCTTGGCGGAGAAGCTGGAAGCATTGTGACAGTGGAACCAGATTACATTGTCATCAATGATGGTGTATCTCATGTTGCTGTGGAGGATATCTCCACAGTGGCAGTTCCGGAAAAAGTACTGGTCATCTATGACCATGATGTGCCGACAGGAAGACCGGAAGCAGCAGAAATATTAAAAAAGAATTTTGCTTTTGCAAAAAAATACAACACAACCTATATCCAGGCACAGGGTGTCGGATATCAGTATCTTGTCAATGAAGTCGTGAAGCCGGGACAGATCATCATTGGTGCGGGAACACATGGAAGTATTTATGGTGCAAAAGGTGCACTGGGAATCAATGTGAGTATTCCGGAACTTGCAAGAGTTACGGAGACGAACAGATACAGCGTGGTTGTTCCGGAAACAGAATATATTTCTCTGGAAGGTGAACTGAAAGATGACGTGAGCGTTATGGATGCCGCATTGACATTCCTTAAAGAAGCAAAAGATATCCGCCGAAAAGCAGTTGAATTCTACTGCCCGTCTTTTGACCTTCATCAGAAAGAAGTACTGCTCAGTATGGCATGTATCACAGGAGCCTATACAGCAGGAATCACAGAAGAAAAACCGGAGAAAGCACTGGAAATTCAGCTTAATCAGGTAGTACCGATGGTTATGATGCCATGTGGAGCACGTACAGAGCAGAAAAAAGTAGAAATCTGTGAAAAATCTTCTCTGAACGGAATGGAACTTCAGGCAGGTCAGATTGGCGGCTACACAGGTGGAACAATCGAAGAACTGCGAAAAGCAGCAGCTCTGATCGAGGGCAAAGAACTTGCATTAGGTTTCAGACTTTCCATCTGTCCGGCAACAAGCAGAGATTATCTTCAGGCAATGGAAGAAGGAATCATTACAAAATTCATTAACTTTGGAGCACAGATCCATGCAGCCGGAGACAGAAGTGTTGTCGTGCAGGGGCCAGGAGCAATGGGGCCAAAAGAAAAACTTCTGACAACAGGACTGTATACATATGCCGGAGCAATGGGCTGTGAAGATGCGGAAGTTTATTCAGCTTCTACCGAGAGCGTTATTCAGGCGGCAATCACAAAACATATTCAGGAGGAACTTTGATGGAAAAAAGATTCAGCGGAAGAATATGGAAATTTGGGGATGACATTGACACAGATACCATTATTCCAGGAAAAAGAGGAACCATCCCGACAATAGAAGAAATGAAAAAATATGCCTTTGAACTTCTGAAACCAGAATTTGGTTCTACAGTTCAGGCAGGAGATATTTTGATCGCAGGCAGTAACTTTGGATGTGGATCAAGCCGTGAGCAGGCTGCAACTGTACTTTCTTATAACGGTGTACGCTGCATCATTGCCAAAAGCTTTGCACGTATTTTTTTCCGTAACGCATTTAACAGTGGAATTCTTCTTTTACAGTGCGACGGTATTCAGGATGTATGCGAAGGCGGCGATATCGTAACCGTAGATGTGGACGCTCAGACAGTCAGTGTTAATGGAAAAAGTTTCAAAGTAGGAGCAATCCCGGAGAATCTTTTCAGTATTGTTGCGAACGGCGGCCTGATCGAAGATACGAGGAAACGTATTGCAGAAGGAAATAAGAAGCAGGAGATCTATACACTTACTCTGGAGCAGTGCAGAAAATCCGGTTATACCCTGGTAGAGAAACTTCTTAAGAAAAATGCCGGAAAAGAGCATGTAGAGCCTGGTGACATCGTAATCACGCGCCCGGATATGTTCATGGTTCATGACATTTATACAACATATCTTCTCGACACTATGAACAAGATTGGTGTTGATAAGATTGATGATCCGGACAAAGTTACAATCGTATTTGACCACTGTATGCCTACCGCAGTCGCAAAGAATGATTACGACCATTATAATGCCGGTCTGGAACTTTCAAAGCGGTTTGGAATCAAAAAAATGCATATCGGTGAAGGCATCTGCCATACCATCATGCATCAGGCAAAATATGCAAAACCAGGACAGATTGCAACAGCAACCGACAGTCATACAACAACTTATGGAGGTGCAGGAAACTTCTGCAGCGGTATCGGAACTGCGGAGATGGCAGCAGCACTGATCACCGGAGAACTCTGGTTCAAGGTTCCGGATGCGATCAAGATTGTTCTGAATGGACATCTGCAGGATGGAGTCATGTCAAAAGATGTGATTTTGAAGATCCTTGGTGATATCAAAGCCGATGGTGGTCAGTATAAATCTCTGGAATTTACAGGAACAGCAGCTCATGAAATGAGCATGGAGCAGAGATTTACAGTTGCAAATATGGCTCTTGAAGCGGGTGCAAAATGTGGATTGTTTGAAGCTGATGAAAAGACTGCTGAATATTATGGAATGCCGCTCGAAGAGATTGACTGGATCCATGTTGATGACGATGCAAAATACGAAAAAGTGCTTACCTATAATGTGAGTGAGCTGGGACCACAGTTATCCTGCCCACAGGGTGTGGATAATGTTCATCCGATAGAGGAGGTTCTTGGAACAAAGATTGATGAGGTCTATCTGGGAAGCTGTACGAACGGAAGTATTGAAGATATGGCAGTGGCAGCAGAAATCCTTAAGGGAAAGAAAGTTGCAGAAGGACTTCGATTCATTGTAGTTCCGTCTACAAATCAGGTATTTAAGGAATCTATTGAACGTGGTTACATCAAAACATTTATTGAAGCAGGCGGTGTGATCTGCCATCCATGTTGTGGCCTTTGCTGTGGAATGCCATATGGACTGATGTCTGATGATGAAAGAATTCTATCTACGGCAAACAGAAACTTCATTGGACGACAGGGAACCAAAAAGACACTTAGTTACTTATGCAGTCCTGCGGTCGCTGCTGCAACAGCCATCGCAGGGGTTGTGACTGACCCAAGAAAGGAATAATACGAGATGATCCATTCTTTTGATGATGTAAAAAAACAGTTAAGAGAGTGTCCGGTAAAACGCCGTATTGGTGTGGCTGCCGCTCATGATGAACATACACTTGATGCAGTTGTGGAAGCTGCAAGGGAAGGTCTGGTAAAGCCGGTACTTGTAGGAGATGAAGCAAAGATATGTGAGATTCTGGAAGAACTGAAATTTGATCCGGCAAATGCAGAGATCATCAATATTCCAGATCCGGTAGAAGCGTCTGTAAAGACTGCAGCACTTGCAAAAGCAGGAGAAATCGACTGCATCATGAAGGGACATATTGAAACAGGCCCACTTCTCAAAGTAATGGTAAACAGAGAAACAGGAATCCGTAAGAGTGACACTATGTCACTGGTTGGTTTTATTGATTCTCCATATTATCACAAAGTTTTTGGAATCACAGATGTCGGTTTACTGACTTATCCGACTCTGGAACAGAAAAAAGCAGCGATTGAGAATGCTGCAGCGGCATTTCATGCATTGGGGATTAAAAATCCGAAGGTTGCAGTTCTGGCAGCAGTAGAAAAAGTAAATCCGAAAATGCCGGAAACAGTAGAAGCGGCAGAACTGAAGCGGATGAATCAAGAAGGTGAAATCAAGGGATGTACTGTAGAAGGTCCTATTTCCTATGACCTGGCTATGGATCCGGAATCCTATAAGATCAAAGGATACGAAAGCCCGGTTGCCGGAGACGCGGATATCGTGGTAGTTCCGGATATCGCAGCAGGAAACATCCTGATCAAGAGCCTTGCATTTACTGGAAATGCAAAAACATGTGGTGTGATCTTTGGGGCACAGGTACCGCTGATCATCACATCCAGATCCTCTTCTGTAGAAGATAAATTTATGTCGATTGCCATGTCTGCTTTGGTTGGAGGTGCAAAATAAAAAACTTTTGGGGGAACAAAAGATATGAACAAAATTAATTTTAAGGTTTGCGGTCTCAGTGCGAAACATTTTATACCGTTTTTTATCGTGATCATGGTCACGACTTATATGGGATTTCTGCCAACTGTTACAATCTATTCTAATGGAACAGATACCTATACAGCAACCAGTTTTATTGCCACGATCGCTTTCCTTATGGCAATCGGCGGACTGTTTTTCTGGCTTGGAAATACGATTCCGATTGTAAACAATTACCTTGGTGGTGCATGTCTGCTTCCGCTTCTGGGCGCATCATTCCTTAATTTCGTAGGACTGGTTCCGGAAACATTGCAGAACGGTACTAAAGTTCTGATGTCCGGTGGATTTCAGGATGCTTACATCGCAATGCTTCTGGTTGGTTCTATCCTTGTTATGGATCGTAAGATCCTTCTTGGAGCAACTGCAAGATATATGCCGACAATTCTGGGAAGCCAGATATTTGCACTTGGTTTCTGTATGCTGGCAGGACTGATCACTGGATTTGGCATTCCGGAAGCGCTGTTTAACATTGGAGCACCATGTATGTCCGGTGGTTCTGGCGGTGCTATGACAACTCTGCCAAAACTGTACAGTGATCTGGCTGGAACAGATATGTCAGGAATGGCAGGACAGTTCCTTTGCTATGCATCAATTGCAAACGTACTTGCAGTAGTATTCGCGGCTATTGGAGGTGCACTTACTTCCAAAGTGAAAGGATTGAATGGTAATGGAGAAATCCTTCATTCCAAGAATGCAAAGATGGATGTAGAGGCAGAAAAACGCTCGGGAACCTCAGCAGATTATGTAGCTCTTGGTTCAGGTCTGTTTATGAGTTTCTGTTTTTATCTGCTTGGAAATATTTTTGGAAGTCTTCCGGGACTCAGTGTGATTCCGGGACTTGCATGGACAATTATCTTTGCAATCATTGTTAAATGTACTGGAATCCTTCCTCAGTCAATCGAAGATAACTGTGTATATGCCATGAACTTTGCATTAAAAGCATTACTTCCGATGCTGATTGCCGGAATCGGAATCAACTCTCTGAAATTCTCAACACTTTCAGAGTATTTCACACCAGGCGCATTTATTGTCATCATCATGGCCGTTCTTGGGGCTTTCATCGGAGCGATGATCTTCGGAAAGATTTCAGGACTGTGGGCATATGAAGCCGGTGTTACTGCAGGACTTTGTTGCTGTAACATTGGAGGCTCAGGAGATCTTGCAGTACTTTCAGCTGCAAACCGTATGAACCTTCTTGCATTTGCTTCCATTTCAACACGAATCGGCGGTGCACTGATGGTTATCTGGATTGGACTTCTGTATCCGTTCTTTCATTAACAGCTATATATACATGTTAAATCATACAAATCTTTTCAAATTTATATATTCTTTCAAATTATTTATTCAGACAACTTTATTGCCATAGTTGTAATACACGGCATGGTGGTTTTATAGCCGCCATGCCCTTTTTAGAAAAAGGAGAAAACAAGATGAAAAATTATAAGATTTTTGCAATCAATCCAGGATCTACTTCTACAAAAATTGCGATGTTTGAAGGAAACAAAGTAATTTTTTCCAGAAATGTTTCCCATGATGCGGAGAAACTGAAAGAGTTTAAGGAAATCAGTGACCAGTTTGATTACAGAAAAGAAACCATTCTGAATGCATTAAAAGAAGAGGGGATTTCTCTGGATGGAACAGATGCTTTTTCAGCTAGAGGCGGCGGACTAGTCAATGTAGAAGGCGGTGTATACGAGATTGGAGAAAAACTTCTGGAACATGCAAGAGTGGGATATACAGTAAAGCATCCGGCAACTCTTGGTGCACAACTTGCTGATGCTTTTCGTATGGAATATGGCGGGGAAGCCTTTGTTGTAAATCCACCGGATGTTGATGAGTTCACAGATATGGCACGAGTTACAGGACTCAAAGGTATCTACAGAGAGAGTCGTATTCATGCACTGAATCAGAAAGAAATCGGTATTCGTTATGCAGCAGAACGTGAAAAGAAGTATGAAGATATGAATCTGATTATCTGTCATATTGGAGGTGGAATCTCCGTGACTGCACATGAAAAAGGAAGAATGGTAGATTCTGATGATATTGCAAATGGTGACGGACCAATGGCACCGACAAGATGCGGGCAGCTTCCGGTAAGAGAAGTTGTTAAAATGTGCTATTCCGGAAAATATACAGAGCGCGACATGTATAACAAGATCACAAAGACCGGCGGTCTGGTAGATCATCTGGGAACATCAGATGCCAGAGAGGTTTGTGCTATGATTGAAGACGGAAATAAATATGCCAAAATTATTTTTGATGCGATGATCTATCAGATTGGTAAGACAGCAGGTGCAATGGCGGCAGTTCTGAAAGGAAAAGTTGATGGAATTGTATTTACAGGTGGGATATCACACAACAAATATCTGGTAGAAAAGCTTACAGAAATGCTTTCTTTCATTGCACCGATCACGGTTATGGCAGGAGAATTTGAGATGGAGGCTCTTGCAGCTGGAGCAGTCCGTGTTTTGTCTGGAGAAGAAAAGGCTAAAGAATATACTGGCATCCCGGTATGGGATGGATTTGATTTCGAGTAGGGAATTATGATGAAGAAAGAAGTAATGACAAAAGCTGTTTTGCCGGAAGATACTAATGCGAGAGGTGTTCTTTTTGGCGGAAAACTGATGGGCTGGTTGGATGAACTGTCTGGTATTACTGCATTTCGATATGTACAGGGAGATGTAGCTACTGTCTCGGTTGAGAAGGTGGCATTTCTGCTTCCAATTCCGATGGGGGCATTTATTGATATAACAGCAGAAGTTGTGTATGTAGGAAATACCTCCCTTCGTGTAGAAATGAATATCTGGCTGGATCAGCATGATGGAAAAAAAGTACTTGCGGGAAAAGCCGAGTTTGTATATGTGGCTTTGGATGAGCAGGGAAAGCCGAGAAAGATTACCAGGGCAGAAGAGGAATAAAATGAAACAGAATGACTGTGAAATAAATGATATACAAGACAGAGCAAAACAGGTGGCAGTAATTATGGGGGATGGTGTCGGTCCGGAAATGATGAGAGCGGCACTCAGAGTCCTGAAGAAGATATGTAACAAACATGATAAAAAAATAGAGATTGTTGTAGTTGAAGCGGCAGGGGATGCTGTAATGAAATATGGGGATCCTCTGCCGGAGACTTCTGTTGAGATTTGTAAAGAGTCGGATGCAGTTCTGTTTGGAAATTCCGGCCTAAGCAGATTCAGGGATTATCCACTGGAAAAGCGCCCGGAATATGCGCTTTTGAAACTGAGAAAAGAACTTCAGGTAACGACAAATATTCGCCCTGTTCATATTTATCCGAGACTAACAGAACTCTCGCCATTGAAAGAAGAAAAACTGAAAAAAGGAATGAATATGGTTTTTGTTCGTGATATTGTAGGTGGTGTTCTGTGTTCTGAAAAGATAAAAGGTGAGGGAGCCCATGGAAGTGAGGCTTACGAATATGAGTATTACAATGAAGAAATGGTTCGCCAGACTGCAGATATAGCTTTTTCGCTGGCTTATTTGAGAAGAAGAAAAGTAGTCAGCCTGGATAAGGCAAATGTTCTTGGAAGCTCACGTCTATGGAGAAAGACCGTACAGGAAGTCAGTGAACAGTATAAGAGTATTGAGCTGTCTAACTGTTATATAGACAGTGCATCTATGGATATTATCCGCAATCCCTGGAATTATGATGTGATGTTAAGTTCCAATATGTTCGGAGATATTATTGCAGATGAGGGCACAGAGTTGACCGGAACGCCATTTTTATATGGTTCTGCAGAAATCTCAGTGGGAGGAAAAGGAATCTACACACCGAATCAGCTTCACTGGGCCGATGAGAGTGCTATCGGAAAACAGATCGTAAATCCGATCGGAATGATCAGTGCTGTGGCATTAATGCTGGAATTTTCCTTTGGAATGAATCAGGAAGCCTGGGAAATTAAAAGTGCAATTTCAAAAGTAATTGAAAAAGGATATGCGACACAGGATATCATGACCAGTGGCAGCATCAGAGTTGGAACTGATGAAATGGCGGCACTGATTATGAAAGAAATTGATAATATATGAATTTCAGGAGGAAATCTTGAGAGGATTGTATTCATCCAAAACAGAAATCAGACCAAAATTTTTTCAGATATTTCCAGAATGGCATAAGAAGGCAACAATCCCAAGATGATCGAGGAACTTCCGTTCAAGATCATCCCGGGAGAGGTTGCTTCTTACCGTGACAGTATTGTTGATAAGGGGCAGATTTTCCAGTAGTGTAAATTAAAAATGCAGTAAGAATCTAGCAAGAAGTAAATCAACATAAACTAATTATCCACTTACGTCTTTTAAAGACAATTAACGATACAGCAAGCCTGAATAATTCCTCCGTGGTAAGTAATGTATACACACCAACAATTCCCCACTTGAATACGTATGCTGCAAGCAGACACAGTGGAATTCCGATACACCATGTGCCAACAATATCAATGATCATAATGATTTTGGTGTTACCGCCACTTCTTATAATGCCTCCGCCAAGTATCATATTTTCCACCTTGATCGGAGCATACAAAGCAAATACGATGAGTAGTGTCTTTCCAAGATATTTTACGCTGTCATCAACACGATATAATCCGGTATATACTCCGGCCAAAAGAATGAGCAAAGCCGATACCGTTACCGCACCAAATAAACCTGCATACATGATCTTCTTTGACTCAGTGTAAGCCTCATCATATTCTTTCCTGCCAAGCCTCTTGCCGACCATCACACCGGCAGCCGCAGACAATCCACTAAGTGCCCCTATCATAAGCCCTTGTATCGGACCGGTAAGTGTATAGGCTGCAAGGCTTGATGTGCCAAGATGTCCATAAACAGCAGATTCCACATTTTGCCCGAGACTCCATAAAAATTCACTGATCAGAATCGGCATAATCATGATCAGATAATCCCTGATCGTGATTTTTTTTAAATGTAGAGACAAGACCGGTTTATCTCCATCTTTTCTGATACATAAGACAAATCCGATAACAATAAATACCAGGTTAAACAACTGCGAAATAAGTGTGGCAATGGCAGCTCCCTTTATTCCCATACATGAAAATCCAAGTTTTCCAAATATCAGCAGATAGTTCAGTCCTGTGTTTACAATAACTGCTCCAAAACTTGCCAGAAATGGTATCGTTGCATACTCCTTACAGCGCAGCCATGAGGATAAAATATTGCTGACAGCCATTGGAATATAA
>OLNH01000989.1_pt1 | contig 18064 bp, 15 predicted proteins | sample 1643101 | NCBI WGS metagenome assembly OLNH01 (sample SAMEA3136758, study PRJEB25190) | human gut metagenome | biome: human gut; feature: human-associated habitat; material: faeces | place: Austria | collected 2013
GCCATCCAGCTTCGGCATCATAATATCTATGATCAGCAGATCCACCGGCTGACTGTGCAATATATTGATTGCGTCCAGACCGTCATATGCTTTAAAAATCGTATATCCTTCCTGCTCCAGATAAATACTGATTGCTTCTACGATGTCCTTATCGTCATCGCAGACCAGAATATTCGCCACTTTCTGCACCTCCCTCTTAAATCTTTTACTTTCTTTTTCTGATATTAGAATAATCGAAGCATCTTAATATGAAAGGGACAAATTCTTAAGATTTTCTTAGGATTATTCCAGATTATCGAATCAGTTCCTCAACGTCCAATGTCTCAAATGACTGAATCACTGGATACTCCACTTCTGTTTCCGGTTCTTTTCCCTGTGTATACCAGATACCTTTTAATCCACATTTTGCAGAACCTTCTACGTCTTTTTTCAGGCTGTCACCGATAAATGCACATTCATCTGCAGAAACTCCGGCTTTTTCTACGCAGATTTCAAACAGATGTGGATCTGGTTTCTCTGCTCCTGCTTCCTCACTGGTCACAATAAAATCAACATATGGTGCCAGTCCTAATGCAGTTAATTTTTTATATTGAATATAGGCAGTCATATCCGTTCCAACTCCAATCCGAATATTTCTGCGTTTTAAATCCTGCATAAACTTTTTCACTCCTAGTGACGGCTGCGCCTGGCGAATCAGCGTATCCCAGTATGCATGATACATATTTATGGCATGTGGAAATAATGGCTTTTCCCAGAGTTCCAACATAATCTGAGTTCGAAGCAGGCGACTGTGAATCGCAGCTGTATCTGTTCGGATTCTGCCCAGCATAACTTTTTGTGCTTCCTTATAGCATTTTCTCATTTCTTCCTCTGATTTTCCAAAGGCCCTCTCACAATAATCTGCCAGAGCTTTCATTCCATAAACATGGTTTTTATCATAGTCATACAACGTATTATCAATATCAAAAATTACAGCTTTTATCATTTTATTTTCCCTTTATAAAACCACACTCATATACCTTTTTATTTTACAAATGCGGCTTTATTATTTAATTCATCAACAGGAACCGTTTTTTGTCTTCTGTCAGCTCCACTTTACTACCTTCGTCAATTCCATGCGCATACAGCCAGGCATCCTCAACCTTCAGGGATTCTTCCTCACCATTTTCTCCTTTCAGAAATACCCTGACCATATCTTTCATTCCTTCCGGTCTGCCCTCACAGCCAAAATCCAGTTCTTCTATTCGTTCTACTGTGTACATTCTCATACCGCCTTATACTATACAATTTAGACTTTCTATTAACAACGCAGTCATTTGCTTTGTAAACTTCCATTGCTTTCTCGATCTCCCACTTCTCCCATACTCGTCCACATGGATTATGAGGACTGCAGAATACTGCCACATGAATGTTATTTGCCTTGATTTTCGCATCCATATTGTGTCTGTCTATGATTGATGTAAAATCGTATTTCATGCTCTTTGTAAATCCTCCCAAATAATTTAAAAGTCCGGATCATTCGATCCGGACTTTATTATATCATTCTGCATATGTAACTTCTATCTGAAAATTTCACATAGTCTCTCAAACGAATTTCTCTACATTCACTGCTTGTTTATAACTGAATCGCTGCTTTACAGTTTATCAGAAAATATTTAATCTCTCTGTTTTTGTTAAAAATTCACGCAAAAAGACACCTCTTTCGAAGTGCCTTTTCCATAAATCATTTTTTTCTGTTGATCAGGTAATACAATCCTCCCATTCCTGTAACTATTATACAGAGTGGCAGAACTCCCCTTGCCAGAGGTGAAATAAACATGATCTGTCCCATAACAACCGGTCCCAGGGACTCGCCTATATTTTCCGTAAAATTATAAATACCGATAGACTTGTCTTCCCCGTATTCTTTTACAGACTCCAGATCCAGGAAGTACATTTGCTGGACAGGTTTCCCAAAGCATGCACTGATTCCCATAAGGATCAGCGTCAGGATCATTCCAGGCAATTTAGGATAAATCAAAAAGGCAAGCAATGCCAGAACATTTAGGCCACATGACAGATACATGGAAGAATATTTCATCTTTTCAATCGCCCACTGCGTCATTTTATTTCCAAGAATTACCGGAATCTCCGCATACAATAGAAGCAGCAACGTAGCCGTTAATTCCGAAAATCCCGCATTGTCGCAAAACAGCGGCACATAATAAAATACAAAACTTCCAAAGATAATATACGGATTTTGGATCAGGACAAAGAAACTGCTAACTGCCTTATCTGCCAGAAATTTTCCTGCACCGATTTTACCGGAAGTTTCATTTTCTTCCTCTTCTTCAGCAGAGTCCCTATCCAACATCGCACCAATTGCTATGATCACAACCACAAGAAGAACCCATGTTGTTGAAACAAAGATAAAAACATTTCTCTGTCCAAACTGTACAGCCAGAAGGCTTCCAAGCATAATGCCAAAATTCAGTCCTGCAAGGTATGCGCTGTTATAAACAGCCAGTCCCTCCATCCTGCTCTGAGGATCAACAATCCTGCTGATCAGGATATAAACTGCATTCGTCATAAATCCTACGCCAATTCCATCTAAGATCAGACCCACAACGATCAGAATATAGGACGGCGCTGTAAAAAGCATCAGATTTCCTGCAAAAGAACATAAACCGCTCAAAATGGCAAGCTTTCTGATTCCCAGTTTTACTGTAAGCTTCTGGCATATCAGTGATGTCACTCCTATCACAAAGATATTAATGGTAACAGGCAGAGACGCCGCCAGTTCTGTATTGTGAAAATGAGCATTCTGAACATAACGCATCAGATATACCGGAAGAAAAGATGCTGTCATGTTATAAGCTGCAAATACGCCAAATATGATCAGCCTGATCCAGTGACATGGGAAAATACCACTCTCCTGTTTCTCTCTTTCCTGAAATTTTCTCTTATCTTCCAGAAAAGCCAGTACCTCCTCAAAGAAGATACAGAACAGTAAAACAAGTACTGCCAGTACTGCCACAATACTTTTAATAATGTCCGTTAATATCTGGTCCAATACGATCAGCTCTGTTCCAACTGCAACCACACCGGTAACTTCGCCGGACGCATTTTTTACGGGAACTTTTATGTAAGTATAAGTTCCGGCAATATCATCTTTTCCCTTATTCCATACTGCCTTTCCTGTTTCATATACCTGCTGCACTTCCTCAGTTTCCACTTCATCCAGAGGAAAATAATTTCCAATAGACTGGTCAAGATATACAACCGCATACGCTTCTTTCTGCTCATCCAGCACCAGAATATTGCAATAAATATTCTGATAGAATTCGATATCTGTCGGAAAGCTTTCCGTCATAATGCGACTGACATTCTGAAAAGCTTTTCCGTCGTAATCCGCTGCTGTTTTTATTGAACTTATATCTTCATTCTTCAACTGTTCTGCTTCCATATAAGCAGCAATTTCAATCTGTTCTTCTACTTTTCCCTTATAACTGCTCCGAAATTCCCGAAGCAGCATTCCGGACACAGTTGCGGCTACCAGGATCAGCATGGCTCCGATCAGAAGTCCCAGTCGTTTCGTACCCGACAGAACATAAGCATATTTTCTGATCAGCATGAGCAGAAAATAGATACATCCCATTGCCCCTGTGCAGAGCAATCCTGCAGAAATGATCCACAAAACCTCAGGTATTATTTCCGTGTGAATCTCTGTCAGAACATCTAACTTCGTTCCATCCATCTGCCAGATTTCCCCGGATTCTGCACCTGTCAGGAAGATCATATCTGCATTTTCTTTTCCCGGAAAAACAGTAAGTGTATCTGTGTCCTCTACTATCGTAACTGCAGTGTTATCCGATCGTACCAGCATCACCATGCGGTTACGGATATCTGTATAAAACAGTTCTCCAGCCGATGAAATTCCTAATCTGTAAGGAATTCCATCTGAATATTCGCACTGATTTACATCAAATATTTCACGCACCTCTGTCTGCTGCGCAACATTTTCTGCTTTATATATTTTTCCATCTTTATCCAGTACAAAGAGACTGTCCTCAAAGAAAACACAATCACTGATCCGGGTTTCAGCATCACTGTAATTGAGCTCTGTTTTCTGATCCCGTTCTACTTCTATCTGATCTTTATTTAGAATCACATACTGCAATTTCCCATGCTGCAAAGACAATCCATAAATCCTGTGTTTGTAAACCCACTCTGAACTGTAATCCCACTGTCTGACCACTTTCTGATTTCTTCCATGCGAGTCATAACTCAGAATGATTTCCTCCGACAAATGCATTCCATCCCAGCAGCTTGCCTGAAGATAAAGATTTCCTGATTCATCTGCGCAGAAATCATCAATATATAAAGTCTGCTTCTGGTCATCCTGAGGATTCTCTATACTGTACAGCAGTTTATTCTGCTGATCCATGCATAACAATCGCTCATGTCCCTGATCCAGAAGATATCGTCTGCCATCCTCTCCCTCTTTGAATGAATAAGCCTGACTGATCGTCACTTTTCCCGGATAAGCGAATCCGGTAAAGTATAAATAAAGAAATCCCAGCAGGATCATTACAGGAAAAATGGCGAGTAATTTCACATTCCATTTTCTTTTTTTCATAAATAATCCTTATACTCCTGCTCTGCGTGATAAACGGTATTTCTGCCGTCCGCACTCAGTTTCTCAGGATACAAAATACAGCTTAAATTTAAAATTCCTTTATGTGCTCTTGCGCATTTTCGATAAGAATCTGTCTCATCCACACTGTCAATTTCCAGAATGTCCTTAATCCCCAGCAGATAAAAAGGCAATGCCGGCATAGAAATATAATCCTTTACAGATTCCTTTCTATTCGGCATAGCAGTTATCATGCGAAGTATTTTATTTCGTTCTATATGAGGAACCCTCTCCTCAAAAAAACGCTCACATAGTTCTGTATCTCTCTCATGTACAACCAGACACCTGACATTCGGATAGCTTTTTTCCAGAGAATAGATCAGATCCAGATAAAGATCACTGATCCTCCAGGATACTTTTCTGAAATCTTTTAAAATCTGCTCCTTTTTATCCTCCGGCATCTCAGAGATCACTGCTGAAAGGTACTTTACATAAGACATATCCGGAAGTGGGATCACCGCCACTGCATGCAATGCTTCTGCCGCCTCAAAAACATAAAGAATACTCTCATATTCCTGATGTGTAAGTCCTTTCTTTTTATCATGAAAAATAACTCTTTCGATGCTTTGTGCATGATCTTTAATGAAAGACTCCATATCTGTTTCCAGAAATCCTGTACTCTCACCGTATCTTTTTCCTGTACAATAATCAAAAATGCAGGTATCTCCATCCTGCAGCATAACCTCTACCTCTACTTCGTGAGCACCAAACAGGCAGGGGCCTCCCTCTACAGCTACCGGACGGTTCTGTTCCAGTGCTTCCTGCAGTTTACTCAAATTAGCTGTAAAATACGGTGTCTGTTCTCTGTCCGGAAATTTTACTTCCGACAACTCTGGTACCTTTCGAGCAATTCTCTGGAAAACTGATACATCTACCGTATTTTTAAACCGGATTTCTTTTTCTCCGAGATTATCTCCGGTGATCTCATAAAAATCACCGGAAACAATTGGATAATCAAACAGTTCTTTCTGCTCTGCACAATAAGAAGTTTCTTCGATCAGGGTATGTTTATTCTCTAATATGTTTCTTAAACTTGTTATCATTTGAATTCCTTAAACTCCATACACAACATTGTAATATCGTCAAACTGCTCTGCCCCATCTGCGAATTTATCTACATCCGCACGTATATTCTTAAGCATCTGATCCAGTTCCGTAGTCTTATTTTCCTGCAGTATCTGCACAAGACGCTCCATTCCATACTGTTCTTTCAGAGGATTAACCGCCTCCGGAATACCATCTGTATACAGGAGCAGTCTGTCACCTTTTTTCAGATTCATTGTTCCTGATTGATACTGTATTCCCTCAAGTCCTGCCAGTACAAAACCAGCCCGGGTCTGATATACTTCCCATGACTCTTTATCCTTATGATAAACAATCGGCTTTTCATGTCCTGCATTTACAAACTCCATCTCACCGGTCCGAAGATCGATCACTCCCTCAAAAGCAGTGATAAACAATTCTTCTTTATTGGATTCACACAAGAGATCATTTACCTTTGTAAATACTTCTCCCAAGGAACCACCGAAGTTTGAATAATCCTTGATCAGTGTCTTTCCAATTACCATAAACAAAGCTGCCGGCACTCCCTTACCTGATACATCTGCCATAACAACTGCCAGGTGATTTTCGTCGATCATAAAGAAATCATAAAAATCACCGCCAACTTCTTTTGCAGGGGACATACTTGCGTAAATATCAAACTCCGAAACATTTGGAAACGGAGGGAAAATACATGGCAGCATACTTGCCTGTATTTCGGTAGCAATACTTAATTCTGATTCGATCCGTTCCTTTTCCTTTGTTTCACGAAGCAGAGTGTTCATATAACTTTTCAGGTCATTAGATAAAGTCATCAGCGAGTCTGACAAGGTCTGTATCTCATCTCCTGAATGAATTTCAGGATCCGTAAATTCCAGTTCTGACGGCAACAAACTTTCATGGCTCTTTTTTACAAAATCATTTGCTGCATCATCCAGTTTCTGGATCGGCACAACAACTCTGCGGCGTATCCAGCGATATAACGCAATGAAGAAAATCACCGCAATAATAATTCCCGCTGCTGCAATGCTCTGAATGTATCTTGTGAGTACATCGACCATTTCTTTTATGGAAACATCCACTGCCAGAACAGCTATCGCTTCGCCTTTGCTGTTTCTGACTGCTTCCAGTCCACTGTACATATATCCAAAAGTAGTTTTATTTGCATAATAAGTAATGCCTTCGCTGGACATAGCTGAAATATAATATTCAGCTACTTTCTCGCTATATTCCGACCCTGAAAGTTTTCCTAAATAGGCATTGTCTGTATCATTCATTTCTTCTTTACCGATACCGGATATTACATACATCATATTATCCGGTTCTTCCATCTTCAGAGGCTTAACCATGTAGATATACTCAATATCGTAACTGTCTCTGATCTGATTTAATAATTTTTGTCTGTTTTTATATTTTTCAGATTCTGTCAGCGTGTTTATACACTGTTCCAGATCATCTCCATCCAGATCTCCGGCTGCCATAGTAAGTATACCTGATATGTATTTTTTATAGTGATTTATGGTACTTTTATAATAAATAGCAATACCAATACATCCCATACCAATGCAAATACATAATGAAAAAATGATACTGATGATCATCAGATTCGTTCCCAGATGTTTCTTCTTTTTTTCATTCATATTTAATTGTTTCCTTTACTTAAATTTTTTCTGATACTTGTTGTCAGGCGAGTCAAACATACAAATTATAAATCTTTTATCAGTTTCAAAATATTCTGTCCGTCTACATATTCATATAAAACTTCATCCATCATTTCCTTAACCAAAAAAATCCCCAATCCACCAATTTTTCTTTCTTCTATATCCAGGGTAACATCCGGATCTTTATTTTCTAACGGATTATAAGGAATACCTCTGTCTATAAAAACCAGTTCCAGTCTCTTTGGAGAATCTTCTATCTCAACCTGTACCGTTGCCTCTCCACTTCCTGGTGCATAAGCATAATACGCAATATTGCTGAATATCTCATCTATCACAATATCAATCTCCATCTGCACTTTCATAGAGCATTCATTTTTTTCCAATATAGAATTCACAAAATCAGTAACTAACGCAATATTTTCTATTTTGGCTTCTGCTATAATACTTTTCAAATTCACTTCTCCTCCTTCACAATATTCTAAAAAAGGATTCTGTTATAACTCCAGAATCCCCTTTTTTGTATTTATTCGATTGTCAGTATGTCTACAAAACCTGTGATCTCAAACACTTCCTGTATAACATCACTGACATGGATCAATTTCATACTTCCTTTTGCATTCATAAGTTTCTGCATCTTCAGAATGACACGCAGACCAGCCGATGAAATATATTCAAGCCCTGCAAAATCAAGTACAAGCTCCTGCGTATTCGCTAATTCTTTCCAGGCAAAAGCATCCAGTTCCGGAGCTGTTGCTGTATCTAATCTTCCGGTCAGAAATACTGTATCCTTTGTTCCTTCATTTTTCTTTTCGATTGTTAAGCTCATTGTTTCTCCCTCCATTTTCAGATGATTGGGCAATTATAATTTCTTATAATACTTGTTCTAAGTATATCATTTATATATTAAATCTGAAAAGTACTTTTTATTATTATTTAGAGTTTCTCATTTGCATTTTCTCAATATTTTGGTAATTATTTAACAATTTTCGAAAATGTTTTATATTTTCTTATTTATTTCATACAATATTATTTATTTTTTCCTCATGTGATGGTACAATACAAAAAAAGCTAATGTACGGAAAGTACCATGCTTTACAAGGGAGGTTTTATTATGAATCAGGAAAACATGACAAAAGTCTATGCCAACAGCGACAGTCGTATTCAGCTTAAGGTAATTCCAGGACATTTCGTAACATCTCAGTCCCATATCACGCATTACCTTGATCTCACAACCATGAAATCAAGAACTGCTGAAGCCCAGCGTATTGCACACGAACTTGCTTCCAATTATGAAGTTTCTACTCCGATCGATACTATCATCTGCATGGACGGACTGGAAGTAATTGGTGCATATCTTTCAGAAGAACTTACCAAAGCCGGAATCTTCTCCATGAACGCACACCAGACAATTTACGTGATCACACCTGAATTCGGTAATTCCGGACAACTTATCTTCCGTGATAATTATCAGCCAATGATCAAGGGTAAAAATATCCTAATCCTGAACGGTTCAATTACTACCGGTTCCACTTTGTCCAAAACAATTGAAAGTGTCCTTTATTATGGCGGAATCATCCGGGGTGTTGCTGCTATTTTCAGCAGAGTAGACAGCGTTGCTTCTCTCCCTGTACATTCCATTTTCACTGCCAAAGATGTACCGAATTACCATTCCTATCCATCCAACAACTGTCCAATGTGCCAGAAAAAACAGAAAATTGACGCACTGGTCAGCGGTTATGGATATTCTGCATTGTAGAAAAACATCCTAAAACAGAATTTGTTTCTTAAAAATAAAACTATCCTGAACAAGCAACAAAGCCAAACAGCCTTGTACTTGTCAGGATAGTTTCTTTCTTATATTTTATTTCTTTATCGTGCCATTCGGTAAATCTCCGCCATATCACTCTGACAAAGCACTTTTGCAGATCCCAGGCAAGGCGAGTAACCCATAACATACTTTATCTTTTCTACAATTTGAATATAAATTACAAGCATTTTTCTTTCTATACGCCAAAAAGCACCTCTTATTGAGGTGCCTCATGTAGCAGGGCTACAAGGATTCGAACCTTGAACTGACGGAGTCAGAGTCCGTTGCCTTACCGTTTGGCGATAGCCCTTTATGTTTTGTTTTCGCTACTTCGTTCGCGACAATTGGTATTATATAATAGTCTTTCAAAAAATGCAACCCCTTTTTTGAAATTTTTTTAATTTTTTTTATTTTTCTTCAAAAAAGCGAAAATACCGCCTATTTCAGGGACTTTTTTTATGTATTCCGGGTAAAATTATGCTATAATCAAGAAAACCTTGCTGCATTCACCTAGGATTAACAATTCATCATTCTATGATGACCATAGAACTGCAGCCGAAATTCTTCAGTGCTTCATTCCCTGACTGGTTCCGTGATATAATACGGTTTCCCCAACCTTATTAGTTGAAGTGCTGACACTCATTCTCGTCTGCGTACAAAAAACGACGAAAATATTAAAAAAGAAATTTTAATAATAATACGCTCTTTACAATGAGACATTATTATTAACAAAAAAGGAGAGCTTATTATGAGAGCAAATAACCTTACTCTGCTCACAGACCTTTATGAACTTACTATGATGCAGGGCTACTTTAAGAATCCGACAAATCAGACCGTTATCTTTGATATGTTCTATCGTATCAACCCATGCGGCGGCGCATTCGCCATCACTGCCGGACTGGAACAGATGATCGAATATATTGAGAATCTCCATTTCACAGACGAAGATATCGAATATCTGAGAAGCCTGAATATTTTTGAGGATGACTTCCTTGAATATTTAAGAAACTTCGAATTCACAGGTGATATCTATGCAATCCCTGAAGGAACTGTTGTATTCCCAAGAGAACCTCTTGTAAAAGTTGTTGCGCCGATCATGGAAGCACAGCTTGTAGAAACTGCCATTCTGAACATCATCAACCACCAGAGCCTTATCGCCACCAAAGCAGCCCGTGTCTGCTACGCAGCAAAAGGCGATGCGATCATGGAATTTGGTCTTCGACGTGCTCAGGGACCGGATGCCGGTATCTTTGGCGCCCGTGCCGCAGTCATCGGCGGATGTGCCGGTACTTCCTGCGTTCTCACAGGCAAAATGTTCGATGTACCGGTTCTTGGAACTCACGCACACAGCTGGATCATGAGCTTCCCGGATGAATATACCGCATTCAAAACCTATGCAAAACTTTATCCAAACGCATGCACCTTACTGGTAGACACTTACGATGTTCTGAAATCCGGTGTTCCGAATGCGATCCGCGTATTCGAAGAAATGCGAGAAGAGGGTATTCCACTTACCAGATACGGCATCCGTATCGACAGTGGTGACCTTGCTTACCTTTCCAAAGAAGCATACAAGATGCTTGCTGCTGCCGGATTTGACGATGCGATCATCTCCGCTTCCAGTGATCTGGATGAATACCTGATCGACAGCCTGAAAGCTCAGGATGCCAAGATCAACTCCTGGGGTGTCGGAACTAAACTTATCACTTCCGATGATAACCCGGCATTTGGCGGTGTATACAAACTTGCTGCAGTTAAAGATGCCGACAGCACAGAATTCACACCTAAGATCAAACTTTCCGAGAATACTGAAAAAGTTACCAACCCTGGAAATAAAACCGTATACCGTCTCTACAGCAAGAAAACCGGCAAGATCAAAGCGGACCTTATCTGCCTTACTGATGAGAAATTAGATGCGGACGAGAATATGGTTCTCTTTGACCCGATCGATACATGGAAAAAGACCAAAGTTCTGGGTGGAACTTATGAAATCCGTGAACTTCTCGTTCCGGTTATCAAAAAGGGTAAACGTGTCTACGAATCTCCATCTGTTATGGAACTCCGTGACTACTGCCAAAAAGAGCAGAATACTCTCTGGGATGAATCCAGACGTTTCGCAAATCCGCAGAAAGTCTATGTAGACCTGTCCCAGAAACTATGGGAACTGAAAAAAGACCTGCTTGAAGAAATGAGTGAGAAATCTCTCGACTGATAAAATAATCCACATAAAAGCCCCCATTCCCTCATAGACATAAAAGGGAAAGGGGGCTTTTCTTATGAATCTGTATACTCGTCTGATCAACAAAGACCATCCTCTGCCACCAGACTATGTTCCTGAAAATCTGACTGACATCGGGATTCCATTTGATGCACCCTGCGGAGATTCCAAACGGCTTCTGGAAATCCGCACCGCCCATGCAGTGCTTACACTGATACAGGCAGCACAGAAAGAGTCTCTGGTCATTACCGGAGTCTCCGGCTACCGTTCCTACAAACGCCAGCAGAAACTCTCCACCGGGAATCCTTACGTCGCAGCTCCGGGCACCAGTGAACACCAGAGCGGACTCGCACTGGACGTCTCATGTCCATCAATTCAATACCAGCTCATCCCGGAATTTGCTGAAACCCCTGAGGGAAAATGGCTCAAACGAAATGCTTCTCTCTACGGCTTCATTATCCGCTACCCTGCAAACAAAGAATCCGTCACAGGTATCCCCTGGGAACCTTGGCATATCCGCTATGTAACCCGTCCACTTGCCGGGTGCCTCACACTGACCGGACTTACTCTTGAAGAATACTACTCTACTTTTGGTGCTCCTTTACAAAATCCCGAACCAAAACTTCCATAAATCAAAAGCTACAATTTCTATTCTTTGTCATGACTTAACTACTATAATTATCAATTTACTCCGGCAATCTTTTTCACACGATCACTTAAAATGTATCATAATATCACAGATCTCGCTTTTCGTGCCAACACGCATGTTTGGTCCGAAAAGCCCTACCCCGGAGGTAACAATACTGTGCATATTATCTTTTTTCAAATATCCACATGCATTCTCCCACATCAGCTTAATCGTAAGATTTCCCGGGAAAAGCTGTCCGTCATGGGTATGTCCACACAGATCCGCATCCACGCCTGCATCCGCCAGCTCCTGCAGTTCTCTCGGCTCATGATCGATCACCAGCACTGGCAATGACAGATCCATATCTGCCGTAATCTCCTGCGGACTCTTTCTCTCATCAATCCCACGTCCCGGTCTCTCATAATCCGGTCTTCCATACAGATAAAAAGAATTATCAATCAACGTATACTCATCTCTGAGAAGTGTAATTCCTGCTTTCTCCAGAAACTTATCCATCTTCACAGAGCTCTCTTTCTTCTCCTTACCGCCAAAAGTAAATCCCGCCAGAATTTTCTCCTGAATATCATGATTTCCATAACATGCATATACACCATACTTTGACTGAATCCCTCTCAGGATCGCCGCCAGTCTGTCCGGATTCTCCAGTGCCTCATATTCATTGTCAAAAATATCTCCGGCAACCACGACCAGATCCGGGTTCTGCGCATTGATCTTCTCCACCATCTTCTCCATATGGCGGCAGCCGATATTATATCCCAGATGAAGATCTGCGATCAGCACCACATTCAGCGAGTCCAGATTCCCCGCTTTCTTATCAATGGAAATATCATACTTCGTTGTCTGTATATTTCCTGCATTGATCATTCCATAAATACTGACCGTCGTAATAATCACCGCACAGACCACTCCCACTACAGCAGTTCCCACATTTCCAAAAAGCAATGCTCTGCCCGGAAAATTCAGATTCTTCAGAGGATACTTCAATAATAATCTCAAACCATCCGCAATTCCCACCGTCATGATCGTATATACCAGCACGCCGAGCCAGTAGTTACTCAGAAGCTTCATAAATCTCCGAAATCCCGAAGCCGGCGCCATAAACGCAATCAATATACTGAACACTACAAACAAATAGATAAGTCCAATTCCTCTGCATACCCACACATTCTGGAAAACGACGTGCAATACCCGTATCCAGTTCAGGGTTCTCAGCAGAATATAGATACACACCAGCAGATAAACCGGTGCCAGATAGATTGCTATCATATATTCATTTCTCCTCTCCGTTGTTCTTTACCAGGCAGATACCACGCATAACTTGTGATACCTTCCCCTGTATTTGGATTTTTTGATGAATAAATCTGATCAGCCATAAATATGATCAGCAATGCCGTACACAACCACAATTGCAATAAATTCCACTGCCGCATAAGCAGTCTGTAATGTCTCAAGTCTGGCAAATACCCCTCTGCGCCTTCCTGTGTTTCACCTTCCAAAGCTTTGTCTACCGCAGTTGTTGCCCTCTCTCTGTAAATGCTTGGCATGAAATTCATGGTAAACTCCGCCCCGATAAAGGATGCCAGGAATTTTTCTTCATTTCTTTTCTCGTTTTCATGATATCTCCTCAACGTATAAATCATTTTGAAAACAATTCATCAACTTTATAACTGTTCCTTTATTATACAAAAAAGAATCTCCAGTTGCTACCATTCGCTCCTGAAGATTCTCTTAATTTATTATGAAGATTTATACTCATTTACATCTATTCTGCAATATTTTTGATATGATCATATTCGAACTTTAAAGTAACTTCTACTTATCCTTCTGTTTCATATAAACCATATATTGCAACGCACTTACTGTTCCATCTGCCGTCCCAGAAAACCACTTGCAGTCCTGATCAGCATTTTTTCTGATTCACCCATCACATCTCTCTCGTTCTTCCCCAGAAGAAGTACTGATCCCACAGCGTCCCCTGCACTGATGATCGGCTGCATGATCTGGGAATACAGCGGTTCTCTCTGCTCCTGCGTCACCGGAATCCTGCTTCTGTCATTCCCATTGGCAAACACTGAACCTCTCTCTGAAATCGTTTCCTCAAGAGCCTTACTGATCGGCTTTCCCACATATTCTCTGCTTCCCTGTCCTGCTGCCGCAACTACCTGATCATGATCCGTGATACATGCGACCATTCCACTTGACTGCGCCAGCGCTTCCGCATATTCCTTTGCAAAAATATTCAACTCCCCGATAGGTGAGTATTTCTTCAGAATGATCTCACCCTCCCGGTCTGTAAAAATCTCCAGCGGAGTTCCCTCTTTTATCCGTAATGTTCTTCTGATTTCCTTAGGAATGACCACACGTCCCAGGTCATCAATACGCCGAACGATTCCTGTAGCTTTCATGCACTTTTCTTCCTCCTGTTTTTCTTTTTATCGAAGTTTACTGTCTTTGTATCCTTCAGTTTCCATATCATGTGTTGTATGGTTATTATGTGGAAAAACAGGGAGAATATACATCTCTGTATTTACAAAAAATGCCATTTAACAGCAGCCAGACAGCTATTTCCCGGAAAGTAATTCCATCAGTTCCTCTTTTGTGAAACTGCCACCGTTCAGTCCTTCACCCTCCAGGATCTGGTCCGCCAGTTCCCTTTTCTTTTCCTGCAGTTTCACGATATTTTCTTCAATCGTATCCTTCACGATCAGCTTATATACATTCACTACATTCTTCTGACCGATTCGGTGTGCTCTGTCCGTTGCCTGATTCTGCACTGCCAGGTTCCACCACGGATCAAAATGGATTACAATATCTGCTGCGGTCAGATTCAGTCCGGTTCCTCCTGCTTTTAGAGAAACGCAAAATACCTGCGTCTCATCTTTATTAAAGTTCTCTACCATCTGCGCACGTTTCTCCTTGTTTGTAGAACCAGTCAGCATATAATAGCTGATTTTCTCTTGTTCAAGACGTTTCGCAAGATGGTCCAGCATAGTTGTAAACTGCGAAAACAGCAGAATCTTATGTCCACTCTCCACTGCATTGCTGATCATATTCAGACACATATCTACTTTTGCAGAATCGTCTTTGTAATCTGCGAAAACAAGAGACGGATCACAACAGATCTGACGCAATTTTGTCAGCTCCGCCAGAATTGTAATCTTTGAAGTCTTAAATTCCTCTTCTGACTGCTTATCCAGCATCAGCATCATACGTTTCACATGTGCATCATAGAGCTTCTGCTGCTCTCCTGTAAGCTGCACGAACATATTCTCTTCCAGCTTATCCGGCAAATCTGTAAGCACTTCTTTCTTCAATCTCCGAAGTACAAACGGCCGGATCATTTTCTGCAGGCGCTTCATGGCATCTTCATCAGAATTCTGAACTGCCGGGATTTCCACCTCTTCACGAAACTTCTTATAACTGTAAAGAAAACCAGGCATCAAATAATCAAATATACTCCACAGCTCACTCAAACGATTCTCCACCGGAGTTCCGGTAAGCGCCAGTCTGAAGTCTGCCTGAACCTCTTTTACCGCTTTCGCAGCCTGAGTATTTGCATTCTTGATATACTGAGCTTCATCAATAATCTCACATCGGAACTTATACTTCTCATATTCACTGATGTCTCTTTTCAGCAGATCATAGGAAGTCAGAAGAATATCTTCAGAGTCTGCCCCTGCCAGAATCTTTCTTCGCTCTGTCGCAGTTCCTGTCACCATCTTCGCTGTCAGCTCCGGCGCAAATCTCTGAATCTCACTGCTCCAGTTATAGACCAAAGATGCAGGAGCTACAATCAAAGCATTTCTCTGCTTCTTTTCATATTGCTCATTTACATCCCCTACTGTATCATTTTCCAGTCCAGCTTCATTCTCCATCATATGAACATTTCTTTCCAGAAATTCCGACAGCAGAAATGCAATTACCTGTAGCGTTTTTCCAAGTCCCATATCATCCGCAAGTATCCCGCCAAATCCATTATAATTCAATGTCTTAATCCACAGAAATCCTCGCTTCTGATACTCCCGCAAAATTTTATCCAGACTCTCCGGCACTTCGAAATCATTGTCCTCGACAGTCTTCATGTTTCTCACCAGTGACCGGAATGCTTTATCCTTTACTGTCGCTACAAAAGGACTCTCCTTCAGCTGTCCGTCCAGATAAAGTGCCCTGTACTTCTGCACTTCGATCGCATCCTGCTTCATCTGCTTATCTGTAAGCTGAAGTCCTGTCTTTAACTCTGCAACTGTATCAAGTCCTGAATCCTCAGCATTAATAAAAGATCCATCCTTCAAACGATAGAATTTCTTTTTCCTGTTATAGCGGGAAAGAATATCGATCAGTTCATCCTTCGACATTTCCCCTGCAGTTAATGTCAGTTCCAGTAAATTTCCGTTCAAAGAAACTCCTACCGTAATCTTAGGTGCAGACTTTATCTCCATTCGTTTCAAAGCTTCTGAAACAAATACCTCTCCAAGCGCCTGCATTGCCGGAATTCCGTACATTAACAGATCATATACCATTTCATCGTCATCCACGATTGCAGAACTCTGCGTATCAGGATCAAATACATTGGAATACTCATGAATAACCTTACGAAGTACTGCTTCCTTCGCCATATCACGCATAGCAATCTCTTCCGTTGTATACAGAGAAATCTGTTTTTCCCCATAATAAACCTCAGGTCTGCAGGTGATCATATTTTCCTGCGGTGCATCCAGATAAATCTTAAATTCCGGTTCCAGCATTCCATAATCTGCCGGGTCAAAGTTCTTTACCTCACATTCATAAAATTCCTGAAGAACTGGCAGAAGATCCTTGCAGAAGGCCGGAACATCACTATTCGAAATGAATGCACGCTCTCCCCTCACTGCAGTCATACTATCCATAAAGTCCGCAACAGGCAAAAGATCTTCTGCATTCTCTACGAAAATCCATCCGCCATAGAAATAAATCCGATACTTTTCAGTAATTCCTGCACTGAGAAATTTACTCACGCTCAATTCAATTCCCTGCTCAGAGCCTGTAATTTTTATTTTTCTCGGCAGATGTTTCGTAGTAATCTGCCACTCCCGGCAATATTCACCAACAGCCTCTCCGTTCAAAGTTCTTCCCTCCATCAGAAGCAAAAACTCCGCCAGTTCATTTCCCTTTAGACTTATATGTCTTGTTTTCTCCATCGAACTGCCATAATATCCATACAAAGAACCAGGCCGGTAAAGTGCTTTATGATCCTGCACCCATTTCCGTATAAACTTCACCAGCGGTCTCGACTCTTCATCAAAAGATTCCTCCGTATGAACAAACTGCAGATTCTTACCATATTTATAATTTTCCTGATCCGCCATTGCCTGGTCAAAGGTAAACACATCCTTCAATACATACAGTTTACCTGCTCCGATCTTAAACTCCACATAGAAGTTTCTGCCATCAAATGTAAAAGACGGCTCAAGTCTTACCTTTCCATAAGTACTCTCCTGGATCAGCGGCAATGATTTTGCAACAGCCTGTTTCTGCAGAAGCTGCGCCAGTTCCGGAGTGGTACGCATCTTCATACCCTTTTTTACGCCATTCATCTGCTCCAGATTTTCACGGACAATAGCCTTTCTCTGTTCCACCACATAATTATTATATTCCAACAGAACTGCTACACAATGCTTACAGATTCCACTATATTCTCCATATGCCGGGCAGTCACAATAACTACTTTCTATTTCATTTTCTTCTTTATTTACGGATATATCCACTTCATAAATATTTCTGCCGCTGCCCTGCACGGAAGCAATGATTTCGTCACTTGCTCCTACATCCTGTATATCCATATCCAGAACTTTTCCGGTCCGGTAAATATCCTGGCCTCTGACATAAGATGCCGCACCTGACAGATATTTAATTTGCGCTTTTGAAATCATACTTTTTTGCCTTTCCCTGAGTAAAAAAAGAACCCCTCCACCAGGCAGCCTCAATCTCTGCTTAAAGTGAAGGGATTTCCTCATCCATCGCTATTTATTTTACAC
>OLNH01000992.1_pt1 | contig 18028 bp, 18 predicted proteins | sample 1643101 | NCBI WGS metagenome assembly OLNH01 (sample SAMEA3136758, study PRJEB25190) | human gut metagenome | biome: human gut; feature: human-associated habitat; material: faeces | place: Austria | collected 2013
CTTTTCATGCGGATATGTCGTTTGGGGGAGTTACAGATGACATTATAGATGAAAAAGGGATAGAAAAATCTGTCAAAATATCAAATTACGGAAACACACCTTTTGCAGAAAATAAAATAGCTGCTATGAAAAGATATTTTCATGGTTCTTGGGCGGCATGGGATAAACTTTATAGAGCTTCATTATTTGATGATGTAAAATTTCCGGTGGGAGAGATCAATGAAGACGAAGCTATTGTTATTGAATTATTAGAACAATGTGACAGAGTTTGTTATACGAATGAAGTATTTTATCATTATATAAAAAGAGAGAATAGTGGCAGTATTACCATGTCCGATTTTTCAAAGAAAAAATTGGCATGGCAAGACCATTGTGCTAATAATTTGAAGATAATACAAGAAAAATATCCAGAACTAGAAAAAGATGCAGCAGTTCGATATAGAAATAGCTTATTATGGTCTTTAACTGAAATTGCACTTAGCAATTCTAATGAAGACTTCAAACAGGAAATCGAGGACTTGATAGAAAAGTTAAAAAAGAATAAGAAATTATTTTTAGAAGCAGAACATCTGTGTAGAACAGATAGAATTAGAATCAAGTTATTGTCACTGTTAGGATTTGGTTTTTATAAGAAAATAATTAGGATGAAAAGAAAAAATAAAAGGTAAGATATTATGACAAATGATTATGGAAATGAACTATTACATAAAGTATTGCTTTCGGCAATGAAAGATATTGACAAAATATGTCGAGAAAATAATTTAAAGTATTATTTACATGCGGGAACATTATTGGGAGCTGTAAACCATAAAGGCTTTATTCCATGGGACGATGATGTTGATATTACATTATTAAGAAATGACTTTGAAAAATTAGCTGAAATTATTGAAAAGGAGTATAGTGATTGGTATTACATTCAGACGTATAAGACTGATACTAACTATAATAATAATAGGGCAAAATTGCGAATTAAGGGAACAAAACTTATAGATAAGACACATGGAGAGCAAGAAAATGAAGAGATATTTATTGATCTTGCACCATTATATTTTCCACCTAAGAGTAAAGTGATGCAATCGTTTCAAAAGAAATGTATTGAGATCATAGATGCAATTGTTTTAATTCAAATGGGAGATAATATTCCGACAAGTGCTGTTTCAAAGTATATCTTATATCCATTGTCAAAGATTAACCGAAAATTTTGGGGTAAAGTATTAGATTTTTTGATGATACATATGCAAAATAAAAAATCGGGACTGTTAGGAACATTATGTTATGTAGGATTTAATCCTTATACGGGATTGGATGGGTATTATAATGATATGATTAGTTTAGAATGCTATGAACATGAAGAATATTTACCTTTTGAGGATACAGAATTTATGACTATAAGCCATTGGCATGAAGATCTTTTGAGAAGATACGGAAAAGATTATATGAAACCATATCCAGAGGAAAAGCGAGTTACAAAGCATAATGTCGCATCATATGAAGTGGATGATGAAGTGAGAAAGAGGATTGGTTTATGAGATTTTTAATTCAAATACCACAGTTAATATATGGTGGGGCTGAAAAAGTGTTGGTTAGCTTTGCCAATGATCTAGTTTCGCGTGGACATGAAGTTGAAATATTAGAAAGTTACGAAAAAGGATTTTTAAAACCGCAATTTGATTCAAGAGTTACTTTTAATGCAATTTGCAGTAAAAAATATACTAAAAGGTATTATGCTTCTTTAGAGGAAATCAAAGAAGAGAAAAGGATTTTAAAAAAAGCATGTAAATGTATAAAATTAATATTTAGTAAAGCGGTAGGCTACAGGAGATTTGCAGAATATTTATCAAAAAAATATTATAAAAATAAAAAATACGATGTAGCTATCAACTATTTGGAAATAGAATCACCTGAGTTTATAAAAACTGCAATTTGTGCTGAGAAGTATGTACAGTGGTATCATACGGATGTATCTGATAAAGAGACTAAGAAAAATACAGATAGTATGATTCTGTGGTATCAAAAAATGGATGCTATTATTTGCGTAGCAGAATCGGCAAGGAAATCTTTTATAGAAATATATCCACAGTTAAAAAATAAAACGTATACTATTTACAATTTTTTCGATACAGAGAAAATTATAAAACAAGCAGAGAAAAAATTTATCTATTCAAAGTTTGAAGTGGGAGTTATTAAACTATTATCGGTAGGACGAATGACTTCACAGAAAGCATATTTGAGATTTTTAGAAATATTAGGGAAATTGCGTGAAGAAGGCTATAACTTTCAATGGTATGTATTAGGTGATGGAATTGAAAGAAAAAAAATAGAATCTAAAATAATAGAGTTGAATTTAGAAAATAATGTGATCTTAGAAGGTCTAACAGATAATCCATATAAATATATGAAAAATTGTGATTTATTTGTACTTCCTTCGGAATATGAGGGATTCCCAACAGTAACAGTAGAAGCTAAAGTATTAGGATGTCCTGTTTTGGCAACGGATGTTTCTGGAATAAGGGAACAGATTACTCATGGGAAAACAGGATGGATTGTAGATAACAATGAGAATTCGATTTATGAAGGATTAAAATATTTATTGGAGAATCCGGAAGTAAGAGAAAGTCTCCGTATAAATGATAAGATTGATCGAATTTGTAATAGTGATATTAAATATAAAAGATTGATGGAAATTTTATCAATTGAAGTAGAAAAAGATGAAAAATAGGAGGAATTATGGAGTCGATAGAAAAAGTGAGCGTATTCCAAAAGGAACGTAATGTTTCACTTGATGCATTGCGTGGAATTGTGATGCTTTGGATTGTGTTGTCACATGTCATGTTACATGGAAAAGTAGTTGAAAATATAGAACCTTTTACGGTTAATTATTATCTCAGTTATACAATATATGCATTTATATATGTACATGTAAATTGTTTTGTTCTTATAAGTGGATATTTTTTAAGTACAAAGGAATTTAAATACAAGCAAATTTTTTCTTTAGGGGGAAAAATGCTATTTTGGTCATCTTTTATATTGGTATTTTTGATCGTTATTGGCGCAGTACCATTTTCCTTAAAAACAGTTGTAAAAGCACTCTTACCTTTTACACAGCAAAGATATTGGTTTATGACAACATATTTACTGATGTATTGCTTAGTACCATTTTTGAATGCTGCAATTAGCGTATTGTCTAAGAAACAGTACCAAATAGCATTAGGGCTGTTTTTTATTGTATATATAGTTTTACAAAATTTGTTTTTTTGGAGAGAATTTACGTCAGTGAACGGTAAAAGCCCATTGTTTTTTGCATTTTTATATTTAGTGGGTGGGTATTTGAGAAAGTATCCTATCGAAAAAAAAGTGCCATGGTTTCGAATTTATGTAGCATGCAGTATTGTGACAGCAATTAGTAGATTTGTGTTATCTTATATATCTATAAACCTATTTGGGACAATGTATGGGGAAACAATTTTTTATTCTTATAATTCAATTACGATGGTAATTGGTTCTATATGTTTATTTATGACTTTTCAAAATATGAAGATGAGGAAAGATTCGTTTTTAGGAAAGATAGCTTTGTGGGTTTCGCCATTGACTCTAGGGGTATACCTGATTCACGAGCAACCGGAGATGAGAACTTGGTTATGGTCAGTTTTGAAACCTTATCAATTTGCAAATTCTTCTTTTATAGTTCTAATAGTAGTGTTAGTAGGACAAACAATTTTAGTGTTTGGCTTATGTTGCTTATTAGAAAAAATTCGAATAATAGTAACAGAAAAAGGAATTAAGATTGGAAGAAAAGTATTAGGTAGATGAGATGGGAAAAATGGAACAGAAATCAAGAGGAAAACAAATTTCATTTAATATGATTGCGAGTATTGTATCATTTGTTGTGACAATTGGGATTAGTTTATTTATAACGCCTATTATAGTGGAACAGTTGGGGAGTGAGGCTTATGGATTTGTAACACTTTCTAATAGTTTTGTAAGTTATGCAGCATTAATTACCGTTGCGTTGAATTCAATGGAAAGCAGATTTGTGTCTATTAGTATTTATCAGAACGACTATAAAAAGGCAAATAAATACTTTACATCTGTTTTTTTTGCAAATATATTTATTGCGCTAATTATGCTTCCGGTTATGATTGGTGTTATTTTAAAATTAGAGGTGTTACTTGATATTCCGGTAAATTTAGTTGCAGATGTTAAGATAACATTTATTGTGGTATTCGTTCAGTTTTTGGTGGAAATTTTAACTTCACGATTTGAAATAGCAACATATGTTACGAATCGTTTGAATTTGTACTATATGAACCAAATCTTTGCGGCAATCATAAGGCTTGCAACAATTTTAATAGGATTTCAAGTATTTTCTGTGAATATCGTATTTCTTGTATTAGGTTCATTAATTGGAAAGTTTTTTGTAGCAGGGCGAAATATGTATTTTACAAAGAAATTTTTGCCTGAGTTGAAAGTAAAATGTAAATATTTTGAATTGAAGAGTATAAAGGATGTTGCATCTTCTGGAATATGGAATTTAGTGAATAAATTAAGCGGTGTATTATTGGATGGCTTGGACTTATTAATAGCGAATATTTTTATTGGTGCAGCAGACATGGGAGCTTTGTCTATATCGAAGACTATTCCTGCAATGTTTATGACATTAAGAGGAACATTGGATTATCCATTTACACCATCAATGACAGAGGCATATGCCAAAGGCGACATACAAGGAGTAGTTCGCTATGCTCGAATTGCCAACAAAATACTGGCCATTTTCATGATTGCACCTATGGCTGTTTTTTGCGTGTTTGGAGAATCTTTCTTTAAATTATGGGTACCAGGTGAAGATGCAAGGTTGATAGAGATACTTTCATTATTAGCAATACTTTCATTGTTGGCGGGCTCTTGTATAAATTCTGTATTTACAATTTTTACAATTACAAATAGGCTAAAACTTAATTCTTTAGTTATACTGTTTACAGGTGTTGCAACAACAGTGACCGTGTTTACACTTTTGGAAACTACTAGTTTAGGAGTTTATGCAATCGCTGGAGTTAGTTCGGTTTATTCCTTAATAAGAAACTATGTTTTTACGCCTTTGTATGGAGCTCATTGTTTGGGCGTAAAGAAAAACACATTTTATCATGAAATAGTAACAGGAAACATTTCATTAGTTATTAATTTGATCATTTCTTTTGCTATTTATAAAATGTTTACAGTTAATGCATGGATAGTGTTGATTTTGGCTTGTGCGATTGCAGGGATACTGTGTTTATCCGTTAATGTTTTGATTGTTCTGTCGAAAGAAGAGAGAAAAATGATGATACAAATGATTAATCGTAAGCGCAAAATATTGCTACGCTACCCATGAATTACGCTTGCACCAAAATGATAGATGCAAGCGTTTTACTCTATTTTAGTTCTGACAGTTCGCTTTCGCAGTCTCACTCCATGGGGCAAGCTGCTCCAGCTGTGCATCTGACATTTTATCATTTGGTCGTTGTGATAAGAGATATGTCAGATATTTATAGGTATTCAGATCATTCGCTTTTGCCATCTCAACCATTGTATACACAATAGCACTAGCGGTGGCTCCTTTCGGACTGGCACTGAACAGCCAGTTCCTCCGGCCGACAGTGAATGGTCTGATTGCATTCTCGCTGAGATTGTTGGATAAACTGCAATGACCATCTTCCAGATAAGTCATCAGGGTGTCTTTCCGATTTTGGGCATAGTTCACCGCTTTCGCCAAACGGGTTCCTTTGTTTGGGCGCTGTTGATCTAGCCAATTCCAGAATGCATCCAGTATCGGCTTCTCCTTTTCAAGACGGAACTGTTTTCTCTGCTCCGCAGTATGATTTTTTGCTTTTGAGTACCGCTCATAATCAAACAGCTTGGAGCAAAATTGTACTCCTTGCACCGCCGGAAGGCTGTAATCATACTCTTTCCCTTTCGGTATGGCATCTGTGAAGTAACGTCTCACATGTGCCCAGCAAGAGCATCGTTTGATATCCGGCAGATTGTTATAACCTTGATATCCATCGGTCTCCAGATATCCGCCGAACCCCTGTAGGAAAGATGCTGCATGGAACTTTGCCCTTGTTTCTGTGTAATGATAGAGCAGGATCGGCGGAAGTCCATCTTCTCCACTGCGGAAGAGCCACATCCAGGAATCTGTTTCAGGATTACGCTCCGGCTCATTCAGTACCTGAACCCGAGTCTCGTCTGCCATCAGATATTTACGCTTCAGTAACTGACGGTGAAAATAATCATAAACATGACGGAGATAATTCTCGGCGCAGTAAATGATCCAGTTAGCAAGCGTAGCCCGGCTTAATGGGACACCCAGTTGCTTCCAGTCCTCTTCCTGCCGCTTTAATGGCAGACCATTCTGATACTTCTGGTGCATCGCCCATGCAACAACGGATTCGGAGGCATAACTTTCCGGAATCAATGGTTCCTGAACAGGAGCTTTGACAAACGTCTGATCATCAGGGTGCTCCTCTGATCTGGCACACTCCGGGCATTTATACGTTTCCCGATAGATATTTACCACTTTCCCTTTGGCTGGAGTAAACCGGAACTCATGACGGACGAATTCTTTTCCAATACATTCCATCTGTGTTCCGCAGGTTGGACAGTTCCGTTCCTCTTCTGGAAGAGAAAGGATCTCATCGCAGGAAGGCACATTTTTAAAGAGTTCTGCGTGTGTCCGTCGTGCTTTCCGTTTATGCTCTGGAACAGTGATATCATCAGGAAGTTCCGGTTTCCATGCCGGATCCGCTTCCTGTTCGGCTTCATCAAAAAGATTCAGCTGACCTTCGATATCCTTCCGCTTTTCACTGGAAGTGCCAAAAAGCTTCTTCGTGAGATATTCAATCTGCTGACGAAGGGTTTCTTTTTCCAGTCGGTCTGCTTCCAATGTTTTTTGTAAAGACTGGATCAGTTCTGTCTGTGCAGCAATCGTCTTATTCAGTTGATTGATCATGTCCTTGTATTCAAGGATTTTTGAATCTTTTGAATTACCAGCCATATGTTTTCTGCTCCTTTTTCTCTGCTCTTATCATACCACAAAAAGCAAAGAAAAAGAAGCCGAAACCCAGTGCTTATCAGGGATTGCGGGCATGATCCAGTGCGTGTGACAATCCACAGTTTTGCTGACTTGCAGAGAATTTTTCCACCCTCATTCCGTAGGTTTGAATGCTTTCGGTTGTTCGATTTCAAGACCAGACATGAGCCAGTCGAATTGCTGCCAGGTCAGTTGTTTTACTTCCAACTGATTTCTAGGCCAGCGGAATCTGCCCTGAACTTCCATGCGTTTATATAGCAGTACAAATCCATCGGACTCCCAGAGCAAAGCTTTGATCCTGTCACAACGTTTTTCGCAGAAAAGGTACAGGGCACTCCGCCTTGGATCCATATGGAGTTGATCCTCTACAATCGCACACAGTCCGTCAATGGATTTTCGCATATCCGTTCTGCCTGTTACGATATAAATCTCATCGACGGCTGTGATATCGCCTAACATTCCAGCTCCTTCATAATACGAAGAGTCTGAGCCAAAAGCTTTGGATCTGTTCCATTTGGGATAGTTAGAAGAAAACTTCCAACAGACAGCCTCATTGGCTCTGCCACAGAAATGTTGTTTCTTTCCGTAGATGCCGGGATCATATTTAATGGCTGTTCATAGGAAGGCGTGTCGGTGTCATGAAAATCCACTCTGACGACTTCCTGACTTTCCGGAGCGCTATGGCTGCGTCCGGTTGATGCCGGTAAATCCATACAACCTTTTTGACGTAATCGTTTTACCCAGTTGTAAAAAGTTCCTGGTTTGATGTCATGTTCCACACACCATTGATGATCTGTCAATCCACTTTGACGGCATTCCATGATGAGACGGTATTGTTCTTCTGCAGGTATTCTTTTGCTTCTCATGAGCAGTCCTCCATAAATCGAATCGAGTAAAATGCTCGCACCTATCATTTCTAGCAACAGAAGATGAAGTAAAGTGCTTGCATTCTCTAATGATTATTATGGACTGAATTTTAGGGCAAAGCAATCCGTCGAATTATTTTGCGCTTACGCTAATAGAAAGTGATCTGCATTATATAAATATGCTTGATTAGACTCTATGAGCACATAACTAAGTTCGGCACATAATTCCGGTTATGTGCTTAAGAGCATAAAAAGAAGAATTGGCAGATGATCGATACAATCGATGGAGCCAAAACTTCTGCAATTATTTACAGCATTGTGGAAACTGCAAAGACCAACAATCTGAAACCGTTCAATTATGCGCAGTATCTCTTGGAAGAGGTTCCGCAACATATGGATGACAGGGATTGCTCCTTTTTGGAAGCTCTTCTTCCTTGGTCAGAAAAACTTCCAGCAGAGATACGTAAAGCTTAAATAATGGTGGCTGCAAAGTAACCGCCTAAAAATGTCAAGGTACTTGATATTTGGCGTTTACTTATTTACAGACTTTTCTTCATAGTTTCATTTTAAAATAGTGAGATCTGTTTGCTTACATTCTAATACAATATCTGCCATTCTAATTAAGTCATTTTTTAGTTCTGCTTTTAAAGACTGTGGCTCAGTAATAATCGAAATCATTCCATATGACTTTTCAGATGACGCCACATGTCGAAGAAACAACAAGTACAACTCTTCGCTAGAAAAACTAATTAAGGATGATAATGTATCGTAAACTGTTCTATGAGGTATTCTAAACAAGTTTTCTTCATTTTTGCATACTTTTCTAAAACGATACCAAGAATTATTAGCAGCTGTATGTACTTCTGCAAATGACGATGCACTATAAAATACGAATCCCTTTTGCTCAAAATCATGCATTGCATATTTAACTACTTTATCATCGAATCCATAATGAGGTGTGAAACAGTCAATAATCGATAATCTCTTAGATACTGTAGGTATTTCACTATCTGAAAATAATCGGCATAGTTCTACTGGACTTTTATATGTTGTAATATAGTCGACTGTTTCTCCTGCTGCTATCGTGTTCTTGATAAATTTTGCAATTAATTTTGAATAGTCAAACATATCATCATATAATAGTAAAATAGTTCCCCCCATTTTAATTTTTTGAAATACGGTTACGTCTATCCCATCGAACAATGATAGTTTAAAAGCATTACGAGGTCGATAATTTTTTTCATAAAAAGCTTTATGAAAGAATCTTTCGTAAATCCATCCCACAGGCTTTGTATATTTCAAAAACCTTTTCTTTCGCATATGATACAAGCTCCCAAACATTGTATAGAATACCTTGCAGAGATGCAGCCAACTACATAAATACAATAGTAAAAAAATATATATCAGTAAATTATATAGTCTAGAAACGATACTTGCGATCACCTTCAGATTGTTCAAATCTGTAATAATTTCTCCAAACAATAACGCAACAGAACAGCTAACCATTGCCAATAACTGTAACATTACTGTTGTCCAAAACATTTTACCAAATTCACGGAATTTCGAATTGTTTGATAAAAACGTATACAGCGCAATGCATAATGCTAGACTTGGAATTGCAATTCCAAAATAATCTTTTAGTACTATTTTACATCAACCCCTCTTCGATAAGTTTGGGAATAACAAATTTCCCCAAAATACTTCCAAGTTTTATGCCCTTTTTCTCATAGTTACGATCAATCCAAATAAGATCCTTTATTTCACTATCACACTTAGGTTCTCCCTGGATAGTCGCATAATATACTTCAATATGAATGGGAATGTTTTCGAAAATGGCAATATCATCAAAGCCGCCAAATGGTTTGCTTTCAATTAATACCACCTGAAGTTCTTCTTCTAATTCTCTTTTTAATGTTTCAAAATCAGTTTCATTGCCTTCTCTTTTCCCGCCTGGGATTATGTATTCATTACGGTTATCTTCCGTACGCTTTCTAACCACCAAAAGTTCTTGTCTTTTTAAAATAATTCCTCCAACCTTATCTATTTTTTTCATAAGATATCCCCCGTTCTATTAGTTCTTTACATGTCACTTTTTTGTTAAGCAAATAATCCGAAATGATTTCATCTGAAGGAGTTTTAAACGTATGGCTAAACAAGCAGGTATCCTCTAAAGGTTGAATCGTCAAACCTCTGTCAAACATTCCATATTTTATTTCTGTCTTATCTTTATAATAAATAGGATTACTGTATGTCACTTCATATTCTTCGTATAGTTCGCGCAAAAATTCTAATGCTACTAATCTTTGCTCTCCATATCGCTCTTGCCTTTTAGTTGAACCATCTGCCACGGCACTAATTTTATGATTTTTACAAAAGATAATTGTACCTATGTGCATTGCCAACTTACATCCGACACATACCAAGCTAACATGATATTTTAGGATATCTTCTTCTAAGGTGGTCAGCGCTAGCCGTCTAAATAGTCCACTTACATTGATTTCCGTCATATTTACTGTACACAAAGGGTAAGCCTCCTGTATTTCGTCTTTTCGTATTCTTGCCAACCCATTAGAAATTAATGATCCTTGATTAAAGTGAAGCAATTCTAGATCATAACCATTCTCAATCATATCGCAAGCGGTAAGGCTAGAATCTAATCCTCCTGAAAATAATACTACACATCTTTTTTTCATAATAACACATCCTCTTAATCTATTTTATAGTTGCCTACACAGAAACACTACTGTCTACAAATAATGATTTCAACAACTTGAAAAAGATATCTTGTTGTTTTATACGAAATAAAAAAGATAACCTAATGAAAATGTATTGGATCGGACAGAGCAATTCTCAGATTAATTTGCTTAAACAAAGTAAACCATGCCTATCTTTATGACATACATTATAAGTGATTTTGCATAAATTTTCAATTGCTTTAAAGGTTATTTTGGTTATTCAGATACATTTTTTGATAATTTATAAACATTTAACCATATATATGACCATTCCTCCGATTTTAAGTATTTCATATAAACGCTCAATAGTAAGGACCTTTCCAAAATAATCCTGTTAGTGATGTCATAAGATTGGTCATATTAGTTGACGCTCACTTGCCTAGATTTCTGTCATCAATCAGTCATTTCTCATTTTGAAACGCATACATCAGTGTTTTTTCACAGACCTGGTTGATCATTCGTGGAATTCCGGCTGACGTTTTATGTATTTCATCTAATGCCTTGGATGTAAATATCTCCTGATTACATCTGTGGTCCTATGTCAAGAAAAAGTACAAATTAAATGTAACCAATTTTCTCTGTTCTGAGCGAAGTTTAACTTGCTATTTTTATTGCATTCTCCTCGATGTTTTCAAGATATTGTTCCTCATATTCATTTGGAGACAAATATCCACAATGACTGTGAATGCGCACGGTATTGTAAAATGTTTCGATGTATTCAAAAATCAATTTATGTGCATGTGCATAATTAAAGATTTTAAACCGGTTGATCCATTCTCTCTTCAACAGTGCATGGAAAGATTCGATACAGGCGTTATCCCATGGATATGCTTTCTTTGAATAACTGTGAATCATACCTTTGGTTGCTTTTTGAAATGCTTCCGATACGTACTGTATAGTGGTTCAGGATTACGATAAATACGCTCGTAAGATGAAAAAGTATCTCAAATGGGAACTGATCATACTAGATGACTTTCTACTCCACACGATCACAGACGAACGTGAAATCAAGATACTCTTTGAGCTTCTTGAAAAGCGGAATGAACAACGAAAAAGCACTATCGTGTGTTCGCAGCGCGATCCAGACAACTGGAAAGCGATGATCCTAAACGATGAAGTATCGGCGAACTCCATCATGAAAAGAGCCACCAAGCATTATACGATTAAAATCAATACAAGGTAATCGGCTACTAATTAGCTAAAATGAACGGCCGTTTTGCTTCGGAAAGCGGCCGTTCTAAAACGGAATGGCGACCGCCGAGCACCGTAAACTGCAGCTCCTGTAATGAATTTACACATTTTTATGTGCATGGATTCATTATAGGTGATTGCACTATAGGGCGGAAATACCTGCTCTGAAATATCGGATTTAGGTGCTCTGAATTCTCGGAAAAAGTGCACTACTTAAATGGAATATACAAATTGACCAGAAGTCCTATAACTATATCTTGAACTTATATTTTCCTTTTCCGTAACCGGATACAGGTTCAATAATATCTGCCTGCACAAGATTGGAAAGCAATTTTGAAGCACCTGAACCTTTCAAATCAAGAAGCTCCATAACTGCACTTCTTCCAAAAACTTCATCAAAACCAAACTTCTCAAAAAGTTTATGGATATGAACATTCGTTTTTACTGAGAAATTTCTGCCTCTTTCGGAAAGTACACTTTCAATATCCACTTTTTGGACTTGAATGTCCACCTTTCCATTCTCAATATCCACTTTTGTATATTCAATGTCCACTTTTTCTTCATTTAAGCGTCCACTTATGTGAAGATTTCGATTGTGAAGCTCATTTTTCTCGTTCAAGAGTAGATTTCTGAGAAATGCTTCTAGATATTCTGTTGTTTCATGAATGTCTTTTTGTAGATTCGTATAGTTTGCACGAACAAGTGCATTTCTGAAATACCACGCATTTTCCGCAAAAATATCGTTGGTTACAGAAAACCCCAGTGTTCTTAAATATTTAATGAAGAAAACCGCCGTTGTTCTTGTATTACCTTCCCCAAAGATATGGATTTGCCATAATCTTGAAATGAATACTGCAAGATGATGAATTATCTCGTCCATTGAAAGCCCTTTATAGCTAAAAGCTCTCTCCTGCGAAAAATCATATTCAAGTGTGGTTTCCAGTTCAGACGCACTACCATACATAACGGTTGCTCCATCTAGCACCCATTCTTTCTTTGTAATATTATAATCTCTAATCTTTCCAGCATGCTTGTAAATACCTTGAAAAAGTTTGCGGTGGATAGAGATATACTCATTTGGCGAAAATGAAAACGCTGTTTCAGAAAGGATTTCCGCAATGCGGGAAGAAACCTTATCTGCTTCTTCTGTGCGCTCATCATCAGATAAATGCACGGATCTTTCCTCATAGTAGCTGTCGATAAGACTCTGTGCTTCCTTCATCGTGATTTTGCCTTCAATATTCTGAATGGCAGTATCAATCAGATATTTAGACGGTTTCAGTCCGTCCACTGCTTGAAGTCCGATTGCGGTACTCCACGCATAACCTTTATGAGCTTTATCCGGCTCAGACTCTCTCAAATATTCCTTAAATGGGTCTTTTTCCATTTCCACTACCTCGCTTCATAATCGACCATTTCCAACTGCTGATATACTTTTCCAAACATTTCTCCCTCTATATCAATTATCTGATAAAGTAGTTCTTCGTTATGCAGTTCATTTGATTTTCCAATAGAATCACTAATTCTGATTTAAATTTGGCGGAGAAATTTCTTCTTGTTCGAGACATAATAACAATCCTTCTTTCTCTAATATTTACAGTATATCAGATTCATTAAGAAATGTCTCTTGAAGTGTCTTAAATTACGATACCATTATATGGGTTACATATATTGGAAATTTAACTACCAATTTGGCTAATTATAACAGAATAATAGGAGAAAATGAAGGGTAATGTGCGATATAGATAGTTACCATACAAAAAGGTTGACCTTTATCTAAGTGTTGGTTATACTATAAGTAGGTGATAATATGAATTTATTGGAAAATGCGGTTGTGCAAGAGCAGCGGCGAATTGAGTATATGATAAAGAAATATGAGACAGAACTTACTACTTTGCCGAAAGGTGCTCTGATTGCCAAAATGATTAAAGGAAATCAATATTACTATTTACAGTATCGCAGCGGGAAAAAGACAATTTCAAAGTATGTCGGGAGAGCAGGAGATAAAGTTGAAAGATTGCAGCAACAGATTGAACGGCGCAGGCATATTCAGGTCATGCTGAAAGCCTTGTCTGAAGAATATGCTATAACACAGAAAATGATGGAGGTTTGCATATGATCGTATATCATGGAAGCAATATGGTAGTAGACCATCCAAGATTAGTCCGTCAGAATCGGACATTAGATTTTGGATATGGTTTCTATACAACATTCAATAAAGACCAGGCAGTAAATTTTGCAGAAAAAGTAACGGCCCGGAGGGAAACAGGCATTCCTTGTGTCAGTATGTATGAAACGGCCGAGTTAGAAGAACTGAAAAACAAATATAAACTCCTGTTTTTTTCAGAACCAAATGAAGAATGGTTGGATTTCGTATTTGCAAATCGCAATGGGAGTTATGAAGGGATAAGTTATGATATTATTTTCGGGCCAGTAGCTAATGATACTATTTACCGGACGTTTATTGCTTATGAGGAAGGTATTTTAACAAAGGATGAGACGATTGCCAGACTGAAGGTTAAAAAACTGTATAATCAGATGACTTTTACGACAGCAAGTTCTTTAAAAGAGTTAAAATATATAGGGCAGTTGCCGATAGGGAGGGATTGCAATGAGTGAAAAGGGAATCAAAGGAATGTTGGAACTCATCGTACCGCGCCTGCTCCGTATGATAATGGAAAAACAGTTACTTACAGAGAAAGAAGCCTTAACACAGCTATATGCGTCTGACCTTTATCGTCAGTTAGAGCGAGAGGAAACGAAGCTCTGGCATTTAAGTATTCCTACCTTATATGAAATGTGGCTGGAGGAAAAGGAGAGCGGGCATATTACTTACCCAGAGGAGGTCTGAGTATGGATGAAAAAACGAATTTTATTGTATATTGTATAGAAGAATATAAAAATGCAAAGGGGATGAATGGAAAAAACGTCATTGATCTGTTTAATCGGTATCGTGTGATTGATTATATTCGGGACTATTACGAAGCGCTTCATACTACTGGCAGGCAGTATATTGTTGACGATATTAATATGTATATCGAGGCAAGGCAGTCATCTATGGGGTAAGGGAACTTCAGTGAAAAGCGATGAAAGAATGTATCCAGGGGGAAGCCCCTGGATATTTCAAGTTACAAATTTTATTTTTGTAGTAAGGTGTGGGAAGTCTTAGTAAATTATTTGTGATGGTTTTGGATTAAAATAACTTTATACATAGAAATTACTTGTTAGTGATTTCATGAGCTGTCATTAAACTGCTCACATCAGTTGGTATAATGGTCTCATAAAATTAATCTGGTGATATCTTGAGAAATTTGCTATAATCATCTTATAGAATTCCTCTGCAAATGGAGGAATAAAATGGGAAGAACAAAACGATTAAAGGAACTCACGATCAAAGATAATTTTATGTCCGCCTGGATGTGTATGCAAAAGATGAGAAGCAGACGCGTTATAACGTGGAGATGCAGGTGGAGAGAAAGCCGGCACTTGGAAAGAGGAGCCGTTATTATCAGAGTCAGATGGACATGGAGATGTTACTGACCGGAGAAGATTATACGGAACTTCCGAATACCTATGTTATTTTTATCTGTGATTTTGATCCATTTGGAAAAGACAAGTATCGTTATACCTTTCGGACAACGTGTCAGGAATCTGAAAATGTGGATTTGGAAGATGGGCGAACCACTGTGTTTTTAAATACCCGTGGAAAGAACGAAAGTGAGGTTCCGGGAGAATTGGTCACATTTCTGCAGTACATGAAAGAAGACCTTGAGGGAAGCGAAAAGGAGTTTCACGACCCATATGTGGAGCAGTTACAGAAATTTATCCGCAACGTTAAGGGAAGCCGGGAGATGGAGGAACGCTTTATGATTTTTGAAGAGATGCTGAAAGAAGAACGGGCTGCCGGATTTGCAAAAGGGCGTGCTGAAGGAGTTGCAGAGGGGCGAATTTCTGAGAGTAAGGATACGTTACTCTTATTTTTGCAGAATCTTGGAACGGTTCCTAAAGTACTTTCGGATCAAATTGAAGAACAAGGTGATTTGGATGTACTGAAGAAGTGGATCGGGCTTGCGTTCAAGTCGAAATCCGTGGAAGAGTTTGCAAAGAAGATAAAATAAGAATCTACGTCGGAGAATATCCGATCTAATATCATCAGCCGTGGCTGTTCTGGCCGGGGCTGATGATAAAAAGGAACAAGTCAATGCCGTTTCGGGCAGATATTCAAAGAAGAGCAGAGGAATTCTATATTTTGTAGGTAAGTATATATATTCAGCGGCTGGAAAAGATGCAATTGTAGTAGTCATGTGATATACTGTTTTTATCTTTTTCTTATAGAATTAATTGTTGTTGACTCCATAAATTAACATAAACGGAATATTCAAGAGGATTATTACTGTAAATTTGGAGTGACAAAGAGGTTGGCCATACCTCATAACCCCGCATAAATACTGGGTATGTGGAGTTTTGCTCATGGCTAAAAGTTAAAATAATCGAGGTGATGGAAATGCCATTGACAAGGATTGAAGCAGAAAATTTTACAGTATTTGAAGATATTACGATACCATTCAGCAAGGGGTTAAATGTATTAGTTGGAGAAAATGGCATGGGAAAAACTCATATCATGAAGCTGGCTTACGCAGCATGTCAGGCATCGAGACATGATGTGTCGTTTTCTCAGAAGACAACTATGCTTTTCCGTCCAGATCAGTCTAGTATTGGGCGACTGGTAAACAGAAATAAGAATGGTAACAATACAGCAAAGATCTTAGTGGAATCCGATACAGCGAAAATAGGAATGCTGTTTTCTACTAAGACAAAAAAATGGGATGCGGAGATTAAGACAGAGGAAAAGTGGGAAAAGCAGATGTCGGATCTTTCCAGCGTATTTATTCCGGCAAAAGAAATTCTGTCTAATGCCTGGAATCTGGATGCTGCGGTCAAATTGGGAAATGTAGAATTTGATGATACTTATCTGGATATTATTGCAGCTGCAAAGATTGATATTTCCAGAGGCGTGGATTCAGCTGCAAGAAAAAAGTATCTGGATATTTTGCAGAAAATTAGTTCAGGGAAAGTAACCTTGCATGATGATAGATTCTATCTGAAACCAGGCACGCAGGCAAAACTGGAATTCAATCTGGTAGCAGAGGGGTTGAGGAAAATAGCATTACTATGGCAGTTGATTAAGAATGGAACGCTTGAAAAGGGGGCTGTGTTATTCTGGGATGAACCAGAGGCAAATATTAATCCTAAATATATTCCGGTATTGGCTGAATTATTGATTATGTTGGAAAGTGAAGGAGTACAGATTTTTGTTTCTACCCACGACTATTTCCTATCTAAATATATTGAGGTAAAGCGAAGCAAAGAAAGTGATATCCAGTACATTTCTCTATATAAAGATGAAGAAGAAAAGGTGCAGTGTGAGACAGCACCGGAATTTGAATTGTTGGATCATAATGCAATTATGGATACTTTTCGACAGCTTTACAGAGAAGAAATTGGGGTGGTACTAAAGTGAAAGTTATAACAGAGTCTGAAATGAATTTTGGAAAATTTGATGAAACAAATTTATTTCATATTGAAGATTCTAAAATTTACAAAGATCTTGGTTCGGGAATAAAAACAGTTGAGTTCATTCTGAAATATGATGAAAATAGTATTGTGTTTCTGGAAGCGAAAAAAAGCTGCCCAAACGCTGTAAATCGTTATGAATCAGAAGAAAAAGAGCAGAAATTTGAAGAATATTACTTGTCTATAACCGAGAAGTTTATTGCATCCTTGCAGATTTATCTGGCTACAATTTTGGATAAGTTTCAGAATACTGAGGAAGTGGGATCTAATCTGAAAACAGTGAATAAAATGAGAGAGATACAATTAAAATTTATCCTTGTTGTTAAAAATGCAGAAGATATTACATGTCTGGCAGGACCATTGGCAGAATTAAAAGCAAGATTGATTCAGATCCGGAAAATATGGGGTGTCGAGATTGCTGTATTAAATGAAGAACTTGCAGGAGAATATAAATTGACTTGCTCACGACCCATATGTGGAGCAGTTACAGAAGTTTATCCGCAACGTTAAGGGAAGCCGGGAGATGGAGGAACGCTTTATGATTTTTGCAGAATCTTGGAACGGTTCCTAAAGTACTTTCGGATCAAATTGAAGAA
>OLNH01000994.1_pt1 | contig 17978 bp, 12 predicted proteins | sample 1643101 | NCBI WGS metagenome assembly OLNH01 (sample SAMEA3136758, study PRJEB25190) | human gut metagenome | biome: human gut; feature: human-associated habitat; material: faeces | place: Austria | collected 2013
CAGTCGTTAAAACTACTACGCTATAAAAAGTCTAACTTTTGGGGGTCACATCATTCTTCTCCTATGTCGTAACCGATAAACCAACGGTAAGCATAATTTGATTCAATTTCTTTGATTGTCTGACGCATACTGCGTATACCGAAAAGATATTGTATCATTACGATTTTGAAAAGCGAAACAGGATCAATTCCGGGACGTCCACCGGAAAAATCACTGTACATTCCTTCAACCTCGTCATAGATGAAATCAAAATCTATCGCTGCATCTATTTTTCTCAACAAATGATTTTGAGGAACTAAATCATCTATACTTATCATATGTATTTGCCCTTGATTTCTCTCTCTGTTTCTTTTTTCGTACATTACAAAACACCTCAATTCATGATATTTATATTATATCACAAATTGAGGTGTTTGAATAGTAGTTTGTCTACAGTCTGCACATAATCAGAATTATGTTGCAGGCAAAGTGATTTCTTTCATAAATCCAAAACAAAAAACGCTGCATAACAAAAAATTTCAAAGCTTTTTTGTGCAAAAAGGCACAGCAAAGCAGACCAATGTAAAAAATTAAAATAGCATTGGTCTAAAAGCTATGTCTTTTTTAGTGCATAATGATGAAAATATGTAAATATGTAAATATTAGGGCAAATCATTGACAAAAGCTTTTTTCAATGCTATAATATAAACGTATATTTTATGTACTTTAAAATTTTCTACCACATAATTCTGATTATGTTGCAGGCATATTTTTTTGAGAACGAATAAAACGGACGTTCAATAGACTTATTGGGGTGATACAAATGAATACTGCCGCATATCAGACATCGGATAAAAACGAGCTTTCGGAAAAGATTTTTCCCTATCTTGTGAAGCACGGGCTCGAAAACATTACAATTCGTGAAATGTGCAGGGGAACGGGTATTGTGCAGGGTACACTGTACTATTGGTTTGGCGACAAGACAAGCATTGTGTGCGAGGCGACACAGTACGGCTTGAAAACGGTTACTGACGAGATATTTAAGTATGTGTTTGCAAGCCTTAACGACTTAAAAGGTTTTTTCGCAAATTGCCTTGATTATGTCAGCAAGTATAAAAAGGAGCTTCGCTTTATCTATCAGCTTGCCGCAAGTCCTGTCTATGGTGATAAGATAAGAAAAACAGGAAAGGACTTCAACTTCATATATGACAAGTACACGCACAGATTATCGCAGCTGCTTGACTGCAACGAACAGCTTTTGAAGCCGCTTGTATATCTGTTCATTTCTGCCGTACTTGACTATGTGATATGGGACGAAAAAGAAAAATCGCAGATGCAGCTTGATTTTATCTATTCGGCTCTGCCTGAAATAATGAGAGCACAGCCTAATTAACTTTGAAAATATATTACAAATATATTTTACAACTACATAACAGGAGGTACTACCTTATGAAACACACTTGGAGGGCGAAAATATTGAGCACGGCGATAGCGGCATGTCTTGCATTTTCGTCAATGCCCGCCTTTGCGGACGGGACAAAACAAATTAAGGTAACGCTTACGGACGTTACCGCAACTGACGCCGCCACACAATACGGCGAAGCAAAAATCAAGGTAAGCATATTAGGTGCAGACGGAAATATTTCCGCTGTTCAGAACGCTTTTACATTTGAAGGATTAGATTATAAAAACGTCCAATTCTTAAAGGGCGAAAACAATCCGCCGGAATGTGTTTGGGTTTCACCGGACAAGGCAAAAGCCAATGCCGATAAGAAATTCAGCGTGGGAATTGCTGCGCCGGGCGGAATTGCCTTCGGCGATAATGAGGAAGTATACATCATTACCTTTTCCGGCAAGCCGGGCGAGAAGGTTACTCTTAATGTTGCCGACGGAACATTTTGTGTGACGGACGGCGGCAGCAAGATAACGGCTTCTGCGGAGGGGACGTGTGAGGCTGCGGCAAGCGCAAAGGAAAATAAAAGTATAGACGCCGTTATTAAGCTCGCAATGGATAAAATAACCGGCTTTAATGCAGCGGCTGAAACCGGAATAACGCTTAAAATAACAAGTCAGACCACAAAAGGATATATGATAACCGATATTTTAAGCAACAAGGCGGTGCAGGAGGGCGGACACCGTGAAAGCACGGACATTCCAACCTTTACGGTAAAAAACAGCGTTCTTGCCGGAGATAAATACACAGTCGAGCTGTACGGCGCAGGCTATGTTACATACAAAAAAACGGACGTAACCTTTGACAAGCCGCTTGAAATCACAAATGCTGATTTTGTTCCGGGCGATGTGAATGATGACGGCAAGGTCGACGCAGACGATAAGGCGTTGGCAGAAAAATCGAAAAACGGTGATTATAACGAAGCGGCGGACTTTGACAGAAACGGCAAAACCGACTCGGCGGATATGGCTGTGTTTGCCGGAATAGCAAGCAAAACAACTCCGGCAAAAATGAGCAAGCCAACCGTTACGGGCGGTGCAAAGAAAATAACCGTTAAATGGACAAAGCCAACCGATGAAAGTGTAACAGGCTATACAATTAAGTACGGTACAAGCAGTACAAATCTTTCAGGCACAAAAGAAATTGACAAGGCTGACACATTAACGACCGACATCACAAGCCTTTCGGCAGGCACAACCTATTATGTTCAAATTGCCGCAAAGAACGTAAGCGGCACAGGCGAATATTCCGACATAGCAAATGCTAAAACCAACAGCGCCTCCACGCAAGGCGGCGGAGGTGGCGGTGGCGGCGGCACAGGCGGCTCCGGTGGAAGTTCCGGCGGCGGTTTTTCCGGTGGCAGTGCAACAACCCCCGGCACAACAAAACAGCCGTCAGCGACCGAAACCTTTACAGACCTTGCAAATCACGCTTGGGCAAAGGACGCAATTTATACATTAAAGAATAAAGGCATAATAAGCGGTATCAGCGATACCGAATTTGCTCCGGCAAATAACATTAAACGAGGAGATTTTATACTTATCCTCACAAGAATGTTATCTGTAAACGATACATTTACCGAAAACTTTGCCGATGTTCCGGAGAGTGCATATTATTATAACGCTGTCGGAAGTGCCAAAGCGGCAGGTATAGCACAGGGCAGCGGCGAGAACTTTATGCCGGAAAACAGCATTACAAGACAAGACCTTATAACTCTTGCCTATCGTGCGTTCCTTGCAAAAGGATATATAACAGAAACAACCGACCTTACATCACTTGACGCATTCGGTGATAAGGACAGCATTTCCGACTATGCAAAAACCTCTATGGCATCAATGGTTAAAGCCGGAATTATTCAAGGCTCAAACGGCAATGTAAATCCGAAAGGCTTTGCTACTCGTGCCGAGGTTGCCGTTATGTGTGCAAGATTGGTTGAGCTGATGAAGTAATGGAACAGGGCGAAAACGAAATATTTTTGTACGGTATTCTGTTAGCTCCGCTTATCGTTTTAAGCATCGCTGCCGTTTATATGAATATCATTCGCCCCTTTTCAGAGGGCAGACGATATATAAAGGCGGAAATACACCGTTCTTATAACGAAAGCGAATACCGTTATTGGAAACGGGAGCTGAAAAAACTTTGCATATCACAGATTCCGATTTTTGGGGAATATATTGTAAAGCGTATGCGATGATTAGCCGGCGGCACCGGATAATTATACATCATCTTGGGGGGAACTCCATATTTAAAGAAATTGTGCTCGATAGATTTAATCGGCTTGGCAAGGAGGGGCGGCACAAAGCAAAATCGAACGGCACACAAAATTTTCAGAAAGAAGGAATTTAAAATTATGAAAGGTAAAAAACTTTTGGCAGGGGTACTCTCTGCCGCAATGGTACTCGGTACTATGGTACTTCCGGCATTTGCCGATGACGAAGCCACAGAATTGCCGGCTGCCGATGAAAACGGGGTCATCACTTTGACAGAGGATGTAACACTTAAGGGTTCATTTAACATCAGTGATAATCTTGATTTGGGCGGTCATAGTCTTACGATAGACAATGTGACATCTGTTATCAAAAATGGCACTATTAAAAATGGTACAATTAAAGTAGCACAAAACGCAAACTCACCTGAAACAATGTTAAGAATAGGCGACTACAGTCATGCTTCGTTAGAGGTAGAAATGAAAGATGTAACAATTGACGCGCAAGAAGACTACACTGCTTCTTGCGGCTTGTTGGGTATATATCAAGAAAGCAAGCTTACGCTGAATCATGTTACAATTAATGCAGGCTCCAATGGCGGAGTTGCTGTTATTTATGGTAATGACCAAAAAGCAGATTTAATTGCAAATGACATTAATATAACCGCTGTAAATCAGAATAAACTGATTTACGGAGTAAAAGATGCAGACATTAAAAATATGACATTTAAGGGTAAGGTTAACAAAGATTTGTTCTCGGTTGTTGGCGGTAAGGTTAAAGACTCAACATTTACTTATACAAATGCTGAGAATGAAGATTCAAGATCAATTACGAGTGATGCAGGACTTGAAAAAGAGCTTACATTTATAAACACAAAAATTGAAAATGCACCCACATTTACAAAAGGTGCTATGAATAATACCGGCATTAATTCTAAGGTTGTTGCTGATGATCTGTCTACAGTTAATGGCGATAAAATGGTGGACATCGCAGATGCTAAATTAGCCGTAGCACAAATCGGTGATAAGTATTACACTTCTCTCAAAGATGCCATTGCAGCAGCTCAGAAAGGCGATACGGTTGAGCTTTTGTCAGACGCAAGCGGTAACGGTATAGTTGTTCCGTCTGGTTCTGAATTTACTATTGATTTCGGCGGACATACATATAATGTAGACGGAACAACAGTTGGTTCTCCGAACACTGAGACTAACGGATTCCAGCTTTTGAAAGACTCTACGCTTGTTTTCAAAAACGGAAAAATCACATCCGATAAAGCTTTCATATTAATTCAAAATTATTCTAATCTCACATTAGAAAATATGGATTTGTCTTTGAATAATATCGACCAATATGGAAGAACGTTCTATACTCTCAGCAATAATAACGGAAATACTGTTATAACAGGAAACACCAATATTTCAGCTTTGAATGGAAATGTGGCATTTGATATTTACAGCGGTTCGACAGCAACTTATCCGTCTGTATCGGTGACACTTGATGATAATATGACGGGCACAATAAACGGTAATATCGAAATGAGTAATTCTGACAATACTACTGTTGATTTAACTCTTAAAATTAAGAACGGTACAATTAACGGCAATATCCTTGATCATAGAAGCACTGCCGAAAAAAATAAACATCCTAAACTGGGCATAATTTCCGGCGGTACTTTTAATACAGATGTATCAAATTACTGTGCGCCCGGTTTTTCCCTGAAGCTTGTTAACGGCAAGTATGTTGTAGATGACAGCGCCGACACATTAAAACTTACTTTTAAAAAGCACACCGATGATGAAAGAGTATATGACATCGTATTAAACGGTGACGGCAAGGACATCAACAGACTTAACACTGTTCATTTCACATTTGCTTTGGACAATCCGAATATGACATATGCAATCAAAACCGCAAAAGGAATGAGCACAATTTATCCGGATAATAACGAATATGTATTCTACTATGACGGAAAAGACGGTTTTGCTGATACCGACCGTCCCGATACTGCGCAGAATATCACAATCGGTACGGTTACCTTTGATGGCTTCGGTAAATTCACATTTAAAGCAACAGCAGGAAAAGCAACGGCTACAACAACGGCAGACAACCTTGTTACCGAATTTGTTACAACAGGTGAAGCAGGCAAAGGCACTTTAAAAATCGGCGACGCTGAGAATATGATTAAAGACGCGGAAATCAAGGTTCCGACACAGAAGCTTACAGTCAACGTTGCTATGGAGCACAACGTCGGCGACAACACAGAAGCATATCAGGATATGACCCTTGCAATTTCCGGCGGCGACCTTGCAGGAAAAGTATTGGAATACAAGCTCGGCGACGCTGAGAATACCGCTATAACAAAAGCAATGAACGGTGCTATGGTTGCTTCGTATCAGATTAAGGCTGACCTCACAAAAGACAGAATCTACACAGTAACCGTATCGGGTGCAGGCTACAGAACATCACGCTATACCGTTACTATGACAGAGGACAAGACAATGAACTTCTGGAACAATGATAAGACAAATGAGGTTACGGTTATCGACGATGAAAAGGCAAAGACAACCTTCCTTGCCGGCGAACTTGTAAGGGACGGGAAAATTGATATATATGACCTTTCGGCAGTTGTTGCATACTTCGGTCAGAAGAATATAGACAAAACTCAGGCAAGCAAGTTTGCAAAGTATGATTTGAACCGTGACGGCAAAATTGATATTATGGATATTTCTATCGTTCTTACCTCTTGGGGAAAGTAGAAATTAATTCGGAATTCGGAATGCGTAATTCGGAATTAATCGGGAGGCGGCGGAGTCGCTCCGCCCCTCTTTCAAAAGGCATAAAGTGCGCTTTGTGCCTTTTGAAAGAGGTAACATATAATCTCAAATATATAATATTCACAAAAGGAGAATCAAGCTATGTCTAAAAAAAGAATACTGTCATTTATATTAAGCGTGATAACGTTGTGTACGCTATTGCCGGGGAATATCGCCTTTGCGGACGATACCGATAAGACAAGCCGCAGCTTGTATTTGCACGCACAGGGTGAAAACCCAACTTCAACCGTAACCGGCAGCACAATTTTCACCGATGAAGCGGCGGACATATATTTTGCCGTTGACAACCCGAACAAGGGCATTTTTGAAAACGGCGAGCATAAAGAACCGCAGTATGATATGAACGGTTACAGTGTAACAATCTATTATGACCCGATATACCTTGAATTGGCAGACGGCGCAGACCACGATTCACCTATCGACTGCACCGTTCCGAACAAGGATGTCTCGGCAAGCGATAATGCCGGAATAGGCTTTTACCGATTCCGTAAGGGCGGCGACGAAAATATAAATATTCACGGAAAGACATACAATTCCGCATATATTACTGTGTTTTTCAGCGGCATCTATCTTCCGCAGAAGAAAGACGGCGCACTTTGGTATAACCTCTGCAAGCTGCCGCTTAAACCCAAAAAAGCCGGAAGCACACAGGTTTTTTTCGACACCGAGGGCAGAAGCGATTATCTTGATAATATGGGGCGGCAGTGCAACGGACTTGAAATATTCTCAAAGGACGAGAGCGGCGAGCTTGATAAGCAGACTTTCAGCTACAGAGCCGTAAACGGCGGTTATTATAATATCACAATCAAGGACAGAAACCGACCGGACGTACCTGTTGCCGACCCGACAGAGGGCAGCTATACAGAAACGCAGAGAGTAAAGCTTACGGCGGACGCAGGCTGCGGCATTTTCTATAAAATAAACGGCGGCACATATACACAATATATTGACGGAGAAGAAATAGAAATTTCCACCACATCAACAATCACCTGCTATGCAGAACGTAAAAGAGACAAAAAGACAAGCTCGGAGATCAGCTATACATACAGAATTATACCGAAAGCTCCGCACCTTTTTATCGGCGAGGACAGTACAAAAACGGCGATACCGAATATTTATAGTGAGCAGAGCGCCTTTAAGGTGTATGTTTCGGATAAAGAGAGCTTTGACGCTATTGACCCCGCAAACCGTGTGTATTATACATTCTCAAACACTTCCGCCGAAAACATCGCTGATTCGGCAGAAAGCCCCGAAAGCGGCTGGGCTGAGGTGTCAAAATCAGCTCCGTTTATTACTGTTGACAAAAAGTGCACGGTGCGCCTTGTAACGGTTAATTCAAGCGGAGAGAAATCGGATGTTTCGGAATATCATCTCGGCGTTAAGCCTGCAAGGGTAACGGCAGACAAGCCGTCGGGCGATTACGATAAGACAATAAGCGTAACATTTGAAACGCCTACGCAAAACGCCGTTATATATTACACAACCGACGGCAGCGATCCGATAGTTTACGGACGGGAATATATATCCCCTGTTCCGATTGCGGCAGACACAACGCTCCGTGCCGCTGCAACATACGACGGGCTTTGGAGTGAAATATCATCATACTACTATGTTTTCACAGGGTACAATGACTATCACATAGGTGCATTTTATCCGTCGGGAGTTTACGACGGCAGCGTAAATGTAACACTTACGGCAAACAACCCCGAAATTTCTATTGAGTACAGTACAGACGGCGGTAATACTTGGAGGCCATATACAAAAACATTGCTCTTTGAGGAAGATACGGAGCTTTATGTCCGCGCGGTTGGTAAAGACGGCGTTCCGCACGAAAAACAGCAACCGCCATATACCTACAAAATAAGACCGCAGCCGCCGAAGTTCGTGCCGGAAAGCACGCAGTTTACACAGGCGACCGAAATATCAGTTTTCTGCACAGACAGTAACGATGATACAAAAGACCGCTATGAGCTTTACTACACGACTGACGGCAGCGATCCGCTGACAAGCAACACAAGAAAAAAAGCACAGAACGAGTACAGTACAGCTCTTATCACAATTAACGATTACACCGTTGTCAAAGCGGTTGTAATAAAGGACGGAATAACGCCGTCAAGGGTAGTTACGCAGACCTATGACATTGTAAATAAAAAGCCTGCAAGACCGCTTATGACCTTAACACCGGGAAACTATATAAGAAAAATCGGCGACGACATTGGTTTTTTCACAAAGTTTATGCCCGTGCCGACTGGAACGGAAGTCTACTACACAATAAGCTATGACGGAACATTTACCGCCGACCCCGTACCCGGCACAGCAGGTACAAATAAATTTGATTTTGACAGCGAGCCGATAGTACCGATAACCGTTAAAGGACACACGATTATAAAAGCGGTTGCGGTCAATGTGTTCGGAGTAAAAAGCGATGTCGGTATATTTGAATATATCATAACGCCCGAAGCCCCGAAAGCTGCTCCCTCTGCCGTAATGGGCGGAGATAAGCTCCCTATTGTTCCCGTGAGCGCAGTTAAGGGCTGTACGGTGAAATATGATGTAAACGGAATTAAAAATGAATTTGTGTGCGAGGACGGCAGCTTTTATCTTGATACCGCAACGGGGAACTCCTATAAAGACGAAGCTTGCACAGAGCCTTTGGGAACCCGGAACACAGGCACAATAACCGCACCGGCGGTGCTTAACATCGGCGCAGATCTTGACGGTATCGAAAGCGAACGGAACAGATACACCTATAAATTAAGTTCTGATACAGGAACGCTTGCACCGCCTTACGCCGACAAGGAAACAGGCGAATATGAGGAAATAAAAGCGGACGAAAATAACAATTTATTGCTTGTAAAGCTATATTCCTTAAACAAAGGCGACACAATTCAATACACGACTGACAACGGCGTAAATTGGATTGACTATACCGATACAATACCGATTAAGAACGACACCGTATTGCAGATAAGAAGCGAAAAAGACGGCAATTACAGTAAAATTACAAGCTATGTATATAACTTTGTTCCGCTTGCACCGATTATCACACTTCCGTCGGGAAGATACTTAAAGAGCGAAAATCAATTCACAATGATAGAGCTTGACGGCCGTGCGCCGACCGACAAGGACTACACGATTTGGTATCGTGAAAACGGTGGAAAGCAGGACGTTATATATCAGAATCAGAAAAGATATATAGACCACACTATGTCATTCAAGGCATATGTAAAAAATAATGAAACCGGCAAAGTGAGCAAGAATACAATTAACTATTACATCATTGAGCCGGAGGGCTCGGCAACAGGCAGAGTTTTTGTCGGCACACCTTATGACGATAGCCGTATAAGTGCAGATGTTCTTGATACAGGCGAATATGCAAAAGGAATTAAGCTCAAAACGCACAGTTCCGATACGGTGATACATTATTTCTACACATACACACAAGATGGCTTGCAGGGCAGCGTAAAATCGCCGGACGATATGGTTTATGACAATATGCCGATAATGGTAAACAAAACTATGATGTCAATTACAATTACGGCTTGGCTGACAGACAAAAACGGAAACGAAATCACAGGCAGCAAGGAAACATTCCCGATTGAGTTTGTGCATTTGAAAGTTCCCGAAACCTCGCTCGGCAGTGATAAGGTGGAATTTCCGAAAGGAACGGCATACACAATTATAAACGACTACGAGGGTGACAAAAACATTCTGCTTTATTACACTTTGGACGGAAGCGATCCGAGTATTGAAAGCAATGAAAACAGAAAACTGTACAGCAGCGAAACGCTGACATTAAATGACGCCGTAACTGTAAAGGCAGTATATATGAGCGTGTGCGGTAAGTGCGTATATTGCAAAGACGACAAGCCGGAGCTTTGCACCGACAAGGTTTACGGAAGAACGGGTGTATATAAATACACCGTTCCTACAGTCATTCACACCGGCGGCGGTGGCGGTGGCAGACCTACAATCGACAAGACAAGAAAATATACAAAGGATATTTTCGGAACGGAGCACCCCACCCATATCGGATACATAAACGGCTATCCGGACGGCAGCGTTAAGCCCGACGGCGAAATTACAAGGGAGGAAATAACCTCTATTCTCTATCGTATAGTAAATCACGATTATGAAAAGCCGTTTGCTGCAACGGGCGAAGCCTTCCCCGACGTGAGTATGGAGCGTTGGTCTGCACACGATATTGAATATATGTCGGATAAGAATATTGTCTACGGCTATCCTGACGGCGAATTTAAGCCGGGTAACAATCTGACAAGAGCCGAGTTTGCGGCGCTTATAAAGCGTTTTGCAAAACTCGAAAAAACGGATAAAGAAAACCCGTTCCCCGACCTCGATAAATCACATTGGGCGTATGAGGATATTTTGGCTCTTAATGCATCTGGGCTTATGCAGGGCTATGAGGACGGAACGTACCGACCTGAAAACCGGATTACCCGTGCGGAGGTTATGACGGTTATAAACAAAATTCTCGGCAGAAATCCGTCAGAGCCGTATGTAAAATCGCTTGACTTCAACCCGTTTAGCGACCTTAAAAAAGATAAGTGGTACTACACAACAGTTCTTGAAGCAACGGTAACGCATAACTATTATCTTGACGATAAGAACGTTGAAATCAAGTGGGAGTACTGTAAGTAAAACATTATATAGGTATCGGGGGCTTTAATGCTCCCGATATTTGATAAAATTCTACAACAAAGGAGCACAGCGATATGAGAGAAATATTGATATTTTTAGGCGGAGCAATGTTTGACGGTTTTGTCGCATTTCTGACCTTCTGTATGCTTGCCGGCATCCGTATGAAAAGTGAAACAAAGAAAAAAAGGTACGGCGAGGGGGATAAAGCAAATGTTTAGAAGAAAGCTATGCCCTCATTGCAAAACAGGAAAATATACATACGAGCTTGATAGCCGTTCGCCGGAGTGTCCGTATTTGTGCTGCCACAACGGCAGAAAATGTGTGATGTATGTGCCGCTTGAAAGCAAACGAAAAACAGGCTTTTTTAGACGATTTTGGGGCAAAGAAATTGTTACCCGCCACGAAAAATTGAGCCTTATACGCTGATTTGAAGCCTGTTGCAATGGTATTATTTTGCAATGGGCTTTTATTACTTATTAGTTTATACTTGCGAAAAAGCAGCCTTCAATGGAGAGGGCGGAAATATCTGTATAAGCCACTCAACATAAAGGTTTTACATTCCTTTTTGTCGGTGGCTTTTTTGTTTGCGGTTTGCGAAGGGTTGTTACAAAGACACATTTATTTTAATAGCGGAATAGCAATAATTTGGCGTGGCATATCTGCCCGCAAGACATACTCTCCTCCTGCTTTTCCGGATATGCCGTGCGGTTAGGAGTGGGATTATGACAAGCAATAAAATTATAACCGTGCATAGCATAAGGCGAGAGCATAAAAAACATAAGACAAAACAAAAAGCTCCCAAGCAATCGGATGACTATCACACGGACACCTAAAACACGCTGACCGTACAGCCAAATTTACCCGTATTTTTAGAACGGGCAAGTTTGGCTGTTTTTGTTTTCTGCACCTTGTTAAACATAGCCGAGCGCCGCCAAGCTCTTTTGTGCAATTTTAACGAAATTTACACGAAAGGGCGATTTTATGAAATTATTTTTTGAAAGTTACAATGGGCTTGTGACATTAGGTGCTACAATGAATTTCGGAAGGAGGTGTAACGGCTGTGACGGGTAAACTATCTACCTTTGAAAGACGGATAGAAATACTGTTTTTGATAATGAGTTCAGAAAAAGTTACTTTGTCCGAATTAGCAAAAAGATTTTCCGTACATAAAAACACGGCATACAATGATGTTGCCTTTTTAGGTCGTTACGCTCCCATCCGTGCAAAAAGCGGTGTAAACGACGGAATATTCTTGATGGAAGATTATCATAACAGAGTTTTCCGGTATTTATCCTATGATGAAGAAAGAGTGCTTACTGAAATTATAGACACTCTCGACCAGCCGGAGAAAAACATTGTGAGCAACATCATCAATAAGTTTTCAATGCCAAAAACCGCAATATAATTTTTTACAAAGAAAGCACGCAAGATAACGGCGGTGCAGTATAACGGCAAACAGATACATTCCGGTATGGACGAGCCAAGCGGCAGATACGCCAAGACGATAGTTTTGCTTCTACTTCATCCTTCTTTCTAAGATGAAAAACTATCCGAGCGAGAAATATCAATGCCGCAAAGTAAGGCGGCTACCTTGCGGGCGAAGACTTTATATCGGGACAATGATACTTCTGCCCAGCCACAGTCCGAGCGTTAAAAGCGTCGCAGGCAATGGGGGCAGCTCGGTCGGATGGCGGAGAGGTGAAATTCCTATGGCGTGTTCTTGCAAAACACCGTCTGAAATTGCTTCAAAACAAAGAAAATAAGTTGTACCCGTCTTTCGGGACGGGTACGGCTTTAACTTTGATATTAGAAATTAAAGCATTTTACGAGTGCTTTAATTTGTGGTATTAAAACCGTACAAATACACTATACTATCATTTTTCGTGTAGTGTGTTTGTATATTATTTCAAAAGGAGGTCGCACTATGACAGATATTAAAGAATTAAAAAATACGGATGGTCTTATTGATATAAACGACATATCCGTTGACAAAGATTTACCCAAGCCGGAGCGTATCAAGGAATACATACGGCAGATTAAAAATCCGTACTGTTTTAAGTGCGGAAATTTTGTCGTTAAGGCAAGATACCAAAATGCCGGGCTTTCTATTGAAGATTGCCTGCAAAGCATTATCATATGATTTTTTTTGCAAAGTCCGCACAGCCGTGATAGAATATATTACGGAAAAAGAAATGAAAAACAGACAAATTCAAAAACTCTCTGATTTTTGCGGACAAACCGTAAATTTCAAGGAGGTAAATTTTATGTACAATGCTACAAAATATCTTCGCTTATCCTACACAAGCGACAGAGCAAACGAAAGCGACAGTATTGCAAATCAACGAAAATACATTGATGAATTTGTCAAAAGAAACCCCGATATTAAAATTGTTAATGAACAGGTGGACGACGGTTATTCCGGAATTGTTTTTGACCGTCCTGCATTTAAGGCAATGATTGAGGACATTAAAAGCGGAAAAATAAACTGTGTAATCGTAAAGGACTTGTCAAGGCTCGGCAGAGAATATAACGAAACCTTTACATATTTACGCCGTATCTTTCCGGCTCTCGGTGTTCGCTTTATTGCCATAAATGATAATATAGACACCGCAAAAGAAGCCGTAACGGGCGATATTTCCGTATCCTTTAAGGGTGTAATGAATGACGAGTATTGCAGAGATATATCTGTAAAGGTACGCACGGCACTTAATATAAAAAGAAAAAACGGTGATTATGTGGGAGCTGTTCCCGTCTACGGATATAAAAAGGCTGCTGATAATAAAAATCAGCTTGTTGTTGACGAATACGCCGCACGGGTTGTTAAAGATATATTCAAAATGCGGATAGACGGTTACAGTGCGGACAGAATTGCAAATGAGCTGAACAGGCTCGCGGTTTTATCGCCGAGGGAATATAAAAAGGACAACAATATACCGCTGCCCCGTAACGGTTACTGCGATAAAGAAAATTCAAAGTGGTCGGCAACAACCGTAATTCGTATTCTTAAAGACGAGATATATACAGGCAAGCTGATACAAGGCAAATACGGCAAGCCGAATTACAAAGTTAAGGAATATGTAAAACGCAATGCCGATGAAGTATTTGTAACCGAAAACGCACACGAAGCTATAATCAGCAAACAAGACTTTGAGCTTGTGCAGCGGCTTATGCGACTCGATACGAGAATATCACCGAAAAAGAACGCATTACATTTGTTTTCGGAAATTTTAATCTGCGGCTGCTGCGGAAATCGTATGACACGAAAGACCGTTACCCATAATGGCGAAAAATACTTCTATTATTATTGCCCCACCGGAAAGAAAAACGGTTGCTTAGGCGGTAATATGATTAAGGAAACAGACCTTGTAAATTGCGTCACGGGCAGTATTAAGGGACATATAAAAAATATTGCTTCTCTGGACGATTTAATCAGTGGCATCAACAGCAATGCAATAAGCAGGGATATGTGTAATAAAATATCCGTACAAATTACAGAAGTGAAAAAACAGCTTGACAAAACAAGCGAATACAAATCAACTCTTTACGAAAACTATATTTCCGGGATTCTCAGCAAAGAGGACTATAAAGCATTAAATTCCTCATACACCCAAGAAAAAAAGAGTTTGGAGAAGGCACTGAAGCAGCTTGAAACGGAGCTTGACGAGTACAAAAACAATACATCTAAAAAACTGCAATGGATAGAACGCTTCAAAGCCTTTGAAAACATTGATGAAATTGACCGCAATGTTGTTATTCAGCTTATAGAGTGCATACACATTTATGACAAAACACACTTGCAGATAACTTTTAACTTCAAGGACGAATACGAACAGGCTTTAATAACTTTGAGCGAATATAAGGAGGTTATCTGATATGGCAAGAAAAAGCAGAAAAAACACAGTTAATACACAGTCGGAGATTTTGAATACGGCTGTATACATAAGAACAGCACAATATATAAGATTATCTGTTGAGGATAGTCATAACAAAGGTAATTCCATTGAAAATCAAAAGATGATACTTGATGATTTTATCACCCGAAACGGCAATATGCGGTTAGCCGGAGTGTATATTGACAACGGGGCGACAGGCACGAACTTTGTTGAGGTAAGATAACGATACCTTTTTTGCAGAGGGTGTTATCTTACCTCTTTTTGATGTATGTTAGATAGCATAACTCTTTACGTCGGCTCCTATCTGTCTGAAATAGGAGATACTTTCAGTAGGCTTGTCGCCTGTATCAACTCTGCCGACAAAGCTATAAAAGATTTCGATTTTGCGGGTGTTCGTTTCCTTATCCAGTTCGTGAATAAGAATACGGTCAATAAATTCATGGACGTTTTCGTAGGTCAGTTCTTCAATCGCTGTGTATCTGCGTACCAGTGCGACAAACCTTTTTACGTCCGCGCTGCGCTCGGTGGCGTTGTCGATTTCCTGTGACAGCTCCGCAATCCTCCGGGTCAGCGTCTTTTTTTCTTCATCATAGCCGGAAGTCAGAAAAGCAAATTGTTCATCTGAAAGTTTCCCTAAAGCGTTGTCCTCGTAGAGCTTGCGGAATAAGATGTTCAGCTCGTTAATACGGTTCTGCGCCTTGTCAAGTTCTTTCCGCTGCTGTGTCAGCGTCTTTTGTACTGCCTTTGCGCTGCACTCGTTGGCGGTTTCGATAAACTCCTGTTCATGCTCTTTCACATAAGACGTTACTCGCTGCAAGTCTGCAAGGACAAGTTCTTTCAATACGCTTTTGCGGATATAATGCGTAGTGCAGAGCATATCATTTCTTGCCCGGTTGCGGTAGTTGCCGCAAGTGTAGGCGTGTTTCCGTTCAAGCGTCCCGGCTCCGCGTACTGCATACATTTTGTAGCCGCAGTCCCCACAAAAGAGCAGCCCGGAAAACAGGTCAATTTCATCAACCTTTGTCGGGCGTTGCCGGGTGGCAATCCGCTTCTGTGCAAGTTCAAAGGTTTCTTCATCAATCAAAGGTTCGTGAGTGTTGGGGAAGAAATACCTTTTTTCCTCCGGGTTCTTTTTCGTCTTTTTCGACTTATAAGATACCTTGTAGGTTTTCCCGGTTATGGTATGCCCTAAATACTCTTTCCTTGTCAGAATGTCGTACAGTGTCTTATCCGGCCAGTTGTACCATGCGTTGAGCTGTGGGCGGGGGTGGCGTTTGCTCCCTGTCCTGCGGTAGCGCAGTTCCCCGACGGTCAATATCTCATTGTCCCGCAGCCAGTTCTGGATTTCACACATACGGTCGCCCCGTACATACATTGCAAAAATCTGTTTTACGACGTGTGCCGTTTCCGGGTCGGGTATCAGATGATTGCGGTTATCCGGGTCGATAAGGTAGCCGTAAGGAGCTTCGCCGTTGACGCGCTCGCCTTTCTGTGCCTTTGCCTGTTTGACAGCCCGGATTTTCTTTGAGGTGTCGCGGGCGTAAAACTCGTTGAACCAGTTCCGCAGAGGGGTAAACTCGTTATCTTCCCTCGCTGTGTCTACACCGTCGTTAATGGCAATGTAGCGCACTTCGTATTCGGGGAAAACAATCTCTATCAGTTCGCCGGTTTTCAGATAATTACGTCCCAGACGGGAAAGGTCTTTTGTTATGACGGTCGCCACGTTCCCGGCTTCAACCTCATGCAGCATGGCTTGAAGCCCCTCACGCTCAAAGCTCACGCCGGAAAATCCGTCGTCTACAAAAAAGCGTGTGTTGAAAAAGTGGTGTTCGTCAGCATACTTTTGTAAAATCAGTTTTTGGTTCTGTATGCTTTCGCTTTCCCCGGCTTGCATATCTTCCTGGCTCAATCTGCAATATAAAGCGGTAATCTTGTCTGTCTGTAACATTTTGTCCTCCTTTCCGACGACAGACAAGCATGGTATTTGTACTGTCTATATTATACCACATACCGCTGCCTGTGTCATGTATAAAATGTGAAGAAACGCCCTATTTCCGGGCGTTTGCGGGGTTCAGCTCCATGTCCTTGCGAATGAGCTTCTTTATCTTTTTATCCAGTGTGTCCGTTGCGCGTTCACTTGCGGACGAACATACAAGGTAAGTAACTTTTCCGATTTTATGCTCCGTTGTGGTAACGGGCGTCTGGTTTTGCGTCAAAGAAAATCCCCCTTTCTTTCGCAAACATATAATACAGTCTATGAATAGCAGCAAGTCCACTATTCAAGAAAACAAAGGCTTTAATCGGACGGTTATTAGCATAACCTCATGGGAATTTCACCCCGGCATGGTTCTCATGCAGCCCTACCCATTGCCTGCGACGCTCTTAACGCTCGGACTGTGGCTGTAAGGAAGTATCATTGTATATTTTGCGTGTCGTCGCCCGCAAGCCGCTACACTTGCTTTCCGGCGCGGTGTTGGTCGCTCGGCTGTCCGGGCGGGGATAACCTCACCCGGATAGCGTCATGGCGCACCCACCGTATGGCTCGGCGCAAAAGGAACGTATCCGATTTGCCCTATGCTGCGCCGCCGTTATCTTGCGCCGCTTTCTTTGTCAAGGTTCAGAATGGCTTTGCTGCCGCGTCAGCAGCGGAACGGAAAAGGGGGAGAGAGAAAGCGTCCCGCCGCTGCGGTTTATTCCTCTGCCTTAAAGGTGAGGACAGCCATCATCAGTTTTGCTTGCAGCCGTTCCCGAATGTCGTGGTCTACGCCAAAATAGACGTTCCCGCGCTCGTCGTACAGCTTCCGCATGGAGAGGCGGGCTATGTAGCCGCTGAAATGCTGCAAGACAATCTTCATAGCGTCCGGGTCGCCCTTTGTCGCTGCCAAAATGACAGGATAGGGAACAAGGGCATTTTCCGGGTAGCCGGGTTCGTTACCATTCGTCCCATTCATCA
>OLNH01000999.1_pt1 | contig 17911 bp, 13 predicted proteins | sample 1643101 | NCBI WGS metagenome assembly OLNH01 (sample SAMEA3136758, study PRJEB25190) | human gut metagenome | biome: human gut; feature: human-associated habitat; material: faeces | place: Austria | collected 2013
GAACTTCAGCCTTCCAAGCTGACTACGTGGGTTCGATTCCCATCACCCGCTCCATATTTTAAGTACAATAGGATGACATATACTTATGTCATCTTTTTTGTATAATAATAGATTTAAGTGCTCTCTATAAAGTTAAAATATATGTATATTATAATTTGAGTTAGAAAAATATGATCTCCTGATTTTCTTACCATAACCATCTATATCAAGAGGACAGCTTTAAATCTGTAGTATTCATAAAATTTTTCTTTACTACTAACAGATATTAAATTAGTGCACCAACTTTCTTTTTTGAAAATATTTTTTCAAATTAATGTTGATTTTTTTAGAACATTTAAATAAAAGAGGTTCTATATTATAAAAGTGTAAGTAATAAAAGTATAAAATCAGTTAATTTATTATTGTTGTTTATATAAAATTCATATCTTTGTATAATATTAATATAAAAGAGGTGTAAATAATGGCAAAAAGATTTGAATTTGATGATACTACAGAAGTGGAAGATATTATTTATGAAGATGATTTAAATGAAGATGAAAGTGAAGATAAATCTAAAAAAGACAATAAACAAAAACGAGCAAAGAAAAAGAAAGTGACAAAAACTAAAAGAAAGAATAAAACTAAAGTTAAAACAAAAGTAAAAAAAGAAAAGAGAGGTCGTTCAGTATTTTCGACATTAATCATATTTTTGTTGATTTTAATTGTTATAGCAGGAATTTGTGTTGGTGGTTATTTTGCTTATGAATATTATCAAGATCAACAAGCACAAATTAATGATTTACAAGAGCGGCTAGATGAAAGTAATAAAAATGAAGATAATGATAAAGAATCTCAAAAACCTTCTGAGACAGATGATAAAAATAAAGCTACTGATAAAAAAACTGATGAGAGTGATCGAACTAATGAATCTAATGATAAACCAATTGAAGATAATGGAACAGAAGATTCTAATGATATTCCTTTAGATGAAGGGGATGTTAATACTGGAAATGAGTCAAATCAATAAGTGCTGATTATATCAGTGCTTTTTTACTTTGGGACTAAAAGGGTGATATTTGTGTATATAGATGAGTAAAATTATTGAAAAAAATTTTAAATTTTTTTTAAAAAATGCTTGCATTAATTTAATATAAATGTTATTATACATGAGCAGTAGTCGTTAAGGGCTCTGCTAAAAAGGAGATGCGGGTGTAGTTCAATGGTAGAACTTCAGCCTTCCAAGCTGACTACGTGGGTTCGATTCCCATCACCCGCTCCATTTAATTGAATAGGCTTGAATAGCTCAGTTGGTAGAGCAATCGGCTGTTAACCGATCGGTCGTAGGTTCGAGTCCTACTTCAAGCGCCATGTGGCTCGTTGGAGAAACGGTTAACTCACATGCCTTTCACGCATGCATTCACGGGTTCGAATCCCGTACAGGTCACCATTAGAAAATTAATCCAAGAGTTATCTTGGATTTTTTATTTATATATTATTTTGTTAGTATTATATGGCAAAGACCCATGTATTGGTTGATTAAATTACCGGAAATATATTTTAATATTTTAATTTGATTATCTGGAAATTTATTGTTGTAAGAATTTAGATGAAAAATGCGATATGCATTTTCAGTGTATTTTAAAAGCCACATAGTTGATTGTTTAAAATTACCGTGAAATTCTGGTTTTTCAAGTAATGGAAAGAAACTGGTAGTGTTCAGTTCTTGATAAAGTTTATCAAGAAAAGTTGCGTTATTTTTACAATCAGATGAATAGTTATGCAATTGATTTTTAACTGTTTCATTGGGGGCAATAGTTAGAATTAAATCATAGTTAGCAGCAAGATATAATAGATTGTAAATTAAATTTTTTATCATTGTAATGTCCATTTTATCACCTAGTATAGTCTATGCTTAAATTATAAAAAGATGATATATTAAATATGAAAGGTGGTATGTAAGATGTCTTATCAAATTATTAAAACTTTGGTATATGTTATTTCAGTAATGCTTTCGATGTGGGGCCTTAGTTGTTTTAATTTTGATAATGTGATTAGAAAAGCTAAACTTCGAGAGTTTTATTTGTTTTTTTTGATTGCATCATTGGTATTAGGTTATTTATTAGGTTCTTTTATTTTAGAGTTTACGTCAATTCATTTTTAACATATAAATAAGTTTTTTTCATATATTTTAGATGAGGTAAATATATGAAAGAGATAAGTGTGAAGTTTGGAATTGTTTTTTTAATAGTAATTATTTTTTTATCAATGAGTCAGTCTCAAGGTAATAGAGAAGATGACGAAGTTATTAAAGGAGTAAAAAAAGAAGATGTTAAAGTTGCAGTTACTGTTAATGATGATGTTAATTATGTAGATTTGGATGAATATCTTTTGGGAGTAGTTGCAGGTGAAATGCCTGCTAATTTTGAAAAAGAGGCATTAAAGGCTCAAGTTGTAGCTAGTCGAACATACGTTTATAATCGTAATTTAAGTGTTGATAATACTACAAATACCCAAGTTTATTTAGATGATAGTGAAATGAAGAAAAAATGGGGCGATAATTATAATGAATATTATGAAAAAATCAAAAGTGCTGTTGCAGAAACTAAAAACAAAGTAATGATGTATCAAGGTGATTATATTTCTGCATTGTTTTTTTCTTCGAGTAATGGGTATACTGAAAATGTAGAAGATTATTTTGATTCTAGTGCGTTACCTTATTTAAGAAGTGTTGATAGTCATTGGGATTTGACTATTGATCCTAAAAATACAAGACAAATGACATTTACTAAAAGTGAATTAGAAAGTAAGTTTAGTTGTGAAAATTTGGATTTTAATATTATTGCATACAAAAAAAGTGGTCGTGTTGAGACTTTGAGTGTTGGTGGTAAAAATTATAGTGGACGTGAAGTTAGAGAAAAGTTAGGTTTACCTTCAAGCTGTTTTACAATTGATTATGCAAACGGTAAATATACTTTTACTACTAAGGGAAGTGGCCATGGTGTAGGAATGAGTCAATATGGGGCTCAAGCTATGGCATTAGATGGAGCTAGCTATAAAGATATTTTGAATCATTATTATACGGGAATTGAAATCGTAAATAATTAGTATAAACCTTGTTTTAGTGGAAACACTACAAATGAGGTGAAATGATGAAAATATTTGTAAAGCGTAATCGACGAGTTTTAATTTTTGGTACAGTTGTGATATTGTTTTTAGTTGGTGTTGGTTTGGTTCAGTTAGTTTTGAATCAGTATCAGCCTTTTGAAGATACAGCGGTTGTTAAGGTTGAAGATAATAAAAAAGATACTACTAAAGAAAATGAATCAACTGTTAAAACAGAAAAACTATTAAAGCCAGTAGGTGATGATGTTAAGATTGTAAAAAAATTTTATGATGCTAAATTAAGTGATGAAGAACTTGAAAAAGCATTAGTTTATTTTGAGGGCGTTTATCGTCCTAATTTAGGTGTAGATTTTTCTAAAGATGGAAAATCATTTGATGTCATTGCTGCTTGTTCAGGAACGGTAACTAAAAAAGAAAATGATGCCTTGCTTGGTTGGATTGTAACAGTAACTAATGAAAATGGTTTTAGTACTACTTATCAATCTTTAAGTGAAGTTAGTGTTGAAAAAGACGCTGTTATTAAACAAGGTGATAAAATTGGCGTTAGTGGAGAAAATGTTTTTGAATCAGAATTAAAGAGTCATTTACATTTTGTTTTAGAAAAAGATAATCAAGCTTTAAATCCAGAAACATATTTTAATCAGGATGTTACAAAAATAGCGGTATAATCAACCAAATGGCAATAATAAAAAAATTATTGCTATTTGGTTTTATTTTGTTTTTTACCTTGTAAATATCAAAAATCATGGTACAATAGATAAGAAAAATAAGGAGGACTTGTGATGGCATTATCAAAAGAAATTGGTATCGATTTAGGTACAGCAAATATTTTAATTTATGTCAAGGGTGAAGGTATTGTTGTAAATGAACCTTCTGTAGTAGCAATAGATGATGAAACAAAAAAACCTTTAGCAGTAGGTCAAGAAGCTAAAGATATGTTAGGTAAAACACCAGGAAGAGTTAAAGCGATTCGTCCATTAAAAGATGGGGTTATTGCAGATTTTAGAATTACAGAAATTTTAATTACTCATTTTATTAATAAATTAAATTTAAAAGGAATTTTCTCAAGACCAACAATTTTGATTTGTTGTCCATCAAATATTACATCAATTGAAAAAAGTGCAATTAAAGACGTAGCTGAAAGATGCGGTGCAAAACGCGTATTTATCGAAGAAGAACCAAAAGTTGCAGCAGTTGGAGCTGGACTTGAAATTTCTAAACCAACAGGAAATATGGTAATTGATATTGGTGGGGGAACTACAGATATAGCAGTATTATCTTTAGGTGATATTGTAACAAGCAGTTCATTAAAGATTGCTGGTGACGTTATGGATGAAGATATTATCAAATTTGTTAAAGATAAATATAAATTATTAATTGGAGATCGCACAGCAGAACAAATCAAAATGCAAATTGGTACAGCAATCAAAGGAATCAGTGAAGAAATTTTTGAAGTTAGAGGAAGAGATTTGGTAACTGGATTACCACATACAATTACAATTACTGCTGATGAAACAGAATTAGCTTTAAGAGAAACTTGTCAAACAATTGTAAGAGAAACAAAACATGTATTGGAACAAACACCTCCAGAATTAGCGGCTGATATAGTATCAAGAGGAATTTTCTTGACAGGTGGAGGAGCACTTTTAAGTGGGCTTGATCGTTTATTAGAAAATGAATTAGGTGTGCCTGTATTTGTAGCAGATGATGCTTTAAATTGTGTAGCTAATGGCTGTGGTGTTATGTTAGAAAATACACATTATGTTAAATAATTTTGATGTTGCTTTAGATTTTATATTTTAAAATATTATTATCGTTTTCGTGAAGTTTTAGGTGTATATTCCTGAAATTTCACGATTTTTTATTTTGTATAAAAAAATAAAGATGATAAATATAACAAATAAAGGGTATAGTAGGATGTAGAATATTAGCTATTTTTCTAATGTTAAGTGAGATTTTATCTTGTATTTTATTTAAAAATAATTGATAATATATACAAGATGAGGTGTGAAAAGATGAATCCTAGTTTAATCATGTCATTTGTTGTTACAATGGTAATTACGGCTTTGTTGATACCGATAGTTATGAAAATAGGAGCAAAGTTAGGAATTGTAGCACATAAAAACAAGAGAACTGTTCATAAAGTTGAAGTCCCTCGAATTGGAGGGTATGCGATTTATATTAGTTCGTTGATTGGGATGGTGATATTTTTAAAAACTGATCCACAAATAAATGCGATATTAATTGCTAGTTTTTTAGTTTTTTTTGTCGGTTTATTTGATGATGTCCATGATTTATCGCCAAAAACAAAATTGATTGTTGAATTGATTGCGGCATTAATTGTGATATTGTACGGTGATATTTATTTAAAAGGATTTGATTTTTTACCTGCTAACTGGCCACCGATATTACCTGGAGCAATAACTGTTTTATGGATTGTAGGTATAACTAATGCAATTAATTTGATTGATGGACTTGATGGATTGTCATCAGGAATATCGATAATTGTTTTATTTACTATTTCAATTACTTCTTTAACAAGTGGAAGAACCGATATTGCGTCATTATCATTAGTTTTGGCTGGTGCGATAATGGGATTTTTATTTTATAATTTTCATCCAGCGAAGATTTTTCTTGGAGATTGTGGGGCGTTGTATATTGGCTTTATGATTTCGGTTATTTCTTTGCTTGGTTTTGGATATAATGTTTCTACATTTTTTACTTTAGGAGCACCTATTGTTGTATTAATGGTTCCAATCATGGATACTTTAATTGCAATTATTCGTAGAAAAGTGCATCATAAAAAATTTAGTGAGGCGGATAAAGCTCATTTACATCATAATTTGATGTTTAAGTTAAAATTGGGTCACCGTAAAAGTGTTATTGTTCTTTATGGGGTAACATTTTTGTTTTCGTTAACATCATACATATATTTATATGATTCATTACTTGGAACAATAATGTTTATTATTTTAATGTTGATTTTTGAATTATTTGTAGAAATGACGAATATGGTTAGTAGAAAATATAAACCACTATTGACAATCATTAATATCTTTATACAAAGTGATCGATTACCTAAAATTAAATTTTTAGAACGTTATCGTTTAAAAAGAAGTAAAAAAAGAGTTATTATCGACCGTTTAATTATTATTGGCTGTTTAGTACTTATAATAAGTGGAGCTGGTTTTTATTTATTTGATGATAATAACAAACCGATAGCTGAAGAAACTCGTGTTACGCCTTATGTTAAAACAGGGTCAACGCAATTATTAGATGATATCTATATTAGATTAGATAAATCGTATCAAAATAAACTTGTAAGTGAAGAATGTCAATTAGTAGCAGCATATTTTGCAGCTGATTATTTTACTTTAAAAGGTAAAAAGGATAATCAAGTTGGTGGTTTGGATTATGTTTATCCAAGTTTACAAAGTGAGTTAAGTTCATTTGCGTTAAAATCATTTTACACATATAAAGAAAAATATCCTAAATTGGAGGTTGTTGATTATGAGATAATTTCTTTTTCACCTTCTAAAGTGGTAGTTGATGGTTTAGAGGATAATGAATATTATAATGTGTTAATATCATTGGAATTTAATCGCGAAGTTGAAGAGATTTCAAAAAGTGCTAATATTGTATTAGTGTTAGAAAATGAACGTTTTTATGTGGTAGGGATTGATAATGCTTAAATATCAAAAAGTTTTGGAATTGGATGATGAATTGTATCAATTTCATTTAAGGCAAAAAGGATATTATATGTTACAAGAAATTGTTCCAACTAAAGAATATCTAATTAATGATATGGTTATTCCTGATGGATTTGATGAAGTTGATCATTTTATCTATAAAGTGTATTTTAAAAATGAAATGGTAGGTTTAATTGATTATCAACTTGGTTATCGTTTTTCAATGATTCATGACGATAAATGCATTTGGATAGGATTGTTTTTGGTTGATGAAAGTTATCAAAGAAAAGGTTTTGGTAAAGAGATTTTGAATAAAGTAGTTAAAAAATATGGTGATTTTTATAATCGAATTCAACTAGCTTGTATTAGAGATAATTTTAAAGGATTAGTTTTTTGGAAAAAGATGGGTTTTAAAGAAATTGCAACATCTAGTTACTGTAATTTAGAAGTTATCATATTTGAAAAGAAAATTTAGATGTAGTAATGGCTAAAGTGTGATTAAATCGTTGAAATTTTAGAAATATTATGTTATTATGTTCTAGCAATGTATCAAAGTATCAAATAGGAGGTATATTATGTTTGGCACTATTTTAAATGTCTTATTAGTGATAATATCAATAGTACTTATTATATTATGTCTATTACAAAGTGGTAAGTCAGATGGAATTGTTAATGCTTTAACAGGTCAAAGTTCAAACTTGTTTGCTCAACAAAAAGAACGTGGCGCAGATTTAATAATTACAAGAATTACTGCTGGTTTAACGATTGCATTCTTCGTTATTGCCATTATTATTAGAATGTCATAATTAATAGGACTATTGGTCCTATTTTTATTTTAATTAAGGAGGTGAATCGATGGAAGATGAAATATTATCGTTGTTAAGTGATGATAATTTTTTAGAACGTTCAATCGATTTATTAGCAAAAAAATTGGAATGTACTTCTAGTGAAAAATTTATTCAATTAGTTAAGTTAATGAATAATTTAGAAGAAAGTGGAAAAATAGTTAGAAATAAATACAATCATTACTATCTACCAAATCAATTTGGAATGGTTTTAGGTACTCTAACAATCAATAAAAAGGGCTTTGGTTTTGTAGCAGTAGATGGACAGGAAAAAGATATCTTTATTTCGCCTGATAATTTAAAAGATGCTTTTAATAAAGATGTTGTTTTAGTTGAAATCAATCCAATTGGTGATCCTGAAAAACCGGAGGGGAAAATACTTCGAGTTATTAAACGAGGTCAAACAAAATTAGTGGGTGAAATAAAAAAAGGCAAACGAGAATATTATGTTGAAGCTGATGATTCTAAGTTTAATAAACCTATTTATGTAGATCATGCTCATTTACATGGAGCAGTTGTTGGTCATAAAGTTTTAGTTGAAATTAAAGTTTATAAGCCTGTTTTAAAAGGTAATGTAGAAAAGATTTTAGGGCATAAAAATGATCCGGGTGTTGATATTTTATCGATTGTGTATGATCATGATGCACCGGTAGAGTTTCCTAAAAATGTTTATGATCAAATTGAAGATATTCCAGATACATTAGATGGAATTGATATAAGTGATCGCGTAGATTTAAGAAATGAAGTCGTTGTCACTATTGATGGTGATGATGCTAAGGATTTGGATGATGGTATTTCATTAAAAAAACTAGCAAATGGTAATTATTATTTAGGAGTACATATAGCTGATGTGTCTTATTATGTTAAAGAAGGATCGCCATTAGATAAAGAGGCTTTTTTGCGTGGAACATCGATATATTTGGCTGATCGTGTTATACCGATGTTGCCACATAAACTATCAAATGGAATATGTTCTTTAAATCCTAAGGTTGATCGATTTACAATTTCCTGTTTTATGGAAGTTAATCAAAAAGGTGAAGTTGTTGATCATGAAATTGTGCCTGCGATAATTAATTCAACAGAAAGAATGACATATACTAATGTAAATAAGATATTAGATGGTGATCAAGCATTACAATTAGAGTATAGTCATGTAAAGGATATGTTCTTTTTAATGCAGGAATTAGCTTCAATTTTACAAGAAAAGAAAGCAAAGCGTGGAGCTATTGATTTCGATGTTAAAGAGGCAAAGGTAGTTGTTAATGGTAAAGGTGAAACGGTAGATGTCGTTTTAAGAAATCGTGGGGCTAGTGATCGAATTATTGAAGAATTCATGTTATTAGCTAATGAAACAGTTGCAAAACACTTTAAATGGTTAGAATTACCATTTATATATCGTGTTCATGAACAACCTAAAACAAAAAAATTAATGCAATTTAGTTCGATTGCTAAAGTTATGGGATATTCGATCAAAGGTTCATTGGAACATATTTATCCTAATGAATTAAGTAGTATCATTGAAGCAAGTAAAGATACTCCTGAACATACGATTATTTCTACATTATTACTACGTTGTATGCAAAAAGCGCGATATGATGAACAATGTCTAGGACATTTTGGTTTGGCTGATGAGTTTTATACCCATTTTACCTCACCGATTAGACGTTACCCAGATTTGATTGTTCATCGATTAATTAGAAAATACTTATTTGAAAAATGTATAGATGATCAAACTATAAGACATTATCAAGAAATAATGCCAGAAATCGCTCTTCAAAGTTCTAATCGTGAACGTGAGGCAATTGATATTGAACGTGAAGTAGATGATATGAAAATTGCTGAATATATGGAAAAACATATTGGAGAGGAATTTGAAGGAATTATTAGTTCGATTACTAATTTTGGTTTTTTTGTAGAGTTGGATAATACTATTGACGGGCTAGTCCATGTTAGTGATTTGGTTGATGATTTTTATTTTTTTGATGAAAAGAATCTTCGTTATGTTGGTCAAAGAACTGGTAAAGTATTTAAAATGTCAGATCGAGTAAAAGTCAAAGTGTCAAGTGCCTCTAAAGTTGATAAAGCAGTAGATTTTGAAATTGTTGGCATGAAATCCAACAAAAAGACAAGAAAAACTGTTATAATAAACACACGTCGAGATGATAAAAGAAAACATAAGAAGTCAAGACATCAAAGAAGTCGTAGAGAATCACGATTTAATCATCATAATCAAAATGAAAGACGTAAATCAAAACGTGTAAAAAGTAAATATCGATAAATCAAGGAAGGAGAAATGGACATGAAGATAATTTCAAATAATAAAAAAGCGTATCATGATTATTTTATTTTAGATACATATGAAGCAGGGATTGAATTGAAAGGAACAGAAATTAAATCTGTTCGCTTGGGTAATGTTAATTTAAAAGATGCTTTTGTAAGAATAAAAGATAATGAAGCTTTTGTTGAAAATATGCACATTTCTCCTTATAGTCATGGTAATCGTTTTAATCATGAACCAAGACGTAATCGAAAACTTCTTTTACATAAAAAAGAAATTCTAAAAATTTCAAATAAATTAAAAGAAGGGGGCTTGACAGTTGTCCCAACTAAGTTATACTTTAATACTGGTAGTAAAGTTAAACTAGAAATAGGGCTTGCCCGTGGTAAAAAACTTTATGATAAACGCCAAGATATAAAAGAAAGAGATTCTAAAAGAGAAATCCAAAGAGCTCTAAAGAATTATTAATCTTGGGGGTGTCCTGGGTTCGACAGGTATATGTCTGACCTTAGCTGCAGTCGAAGGCATTCGTAAAATGCACCAAAAAATAACTGGAAACAGACAAACTAATTACGCTTTCGCTTAGTCGACATAGACATGAAAGCTGCCACTGTTTAGTGTGCCTATAACTAAATAACTGGTATCATAACGTATAGGATAAGAGTAGTTATTGCTTAGTTAACTATTACGAAAATTTAATAAGCTCGTTAGGTGGAAAATTGCTCATTGATTGTAGCCTAATTAAATTTATTCAATGAGCTAAACTGTAGACGCTTTGGAGGGATTATGCTTGGACAGGGGTTCGATTCCCCTCACCTCCACCAGAGTTATTAAATAATTAATGATTGTGGTGAGGGTGAAAGGAAAAAGAATGTACAATAAGATGATTTTTTATTATTGTTAAATATCAATATGTACGAAACTGGTTTTGTTGGTAAAATCAGTTTTTTTAGTTTTCATATTTCAATCTGTTATGATATATATTTTCTATTTGTGGAAAAAGATATAGAAGTAATATTTATGTATATAATTTTTAACTTAATTTGGTTTTGACAAAAAAATCCTAGAAATTATTTTTAAATTTTTGTTATTGGGATAAGTTTCTTGATATAGATTTAATAATATTTATAGAAAATGAAATTTATTTATCTTAAATAAAAAAATGTTTTCAAAGCAATTTTATTTAAGTATTTTTTAATATCTTAATAAAATAATATGTGCTACAATAATTTCATGTTAGGGGGAATAATATGAAACAGGGGACTTCGATGTGTGAAGGATCAATTATTAAGACAATAATTGCTTTTGCAATACCTTTATTTTTGGGTAATTTATTTCAACAATTATATAATACTGCTGATTCATTAATCGTAGGTAATTATTTAGGAAGTAGTGCATTAGCAGCAGTAAGTTCTTCAGGAAATTTGATTTTTTTATTAGTTGGATTTTTTAATGGGATTGCAGTTGGTGCTGGTGTAGTTATTGCCCGCTATTTTGGGGCAAAGGATTATAAAAGAGTTCATTTAGCGATTCATACTACTGTTGCTTTGGGAATTGTTTCAGGAATATTTTTAACTTTGTGTGGTGTTATTTTAGCACCTAAAATACTTGAATTAATGGCAACACCTAAAGAAGTATTACCGAATTCAATTATTTATTTTAGAGTTTATTTTATGGGATCGATTGCATTTGTCCTATATAATTTTTTAACTGGTATTTTACAGGCTGTAGGGGATAGTAAACATCCATTATATTATTTAATTATTTCATCAATTATTAACGTTGTTTTGGATCTTGTTTTTATTTCTGGATTTAATATGGGGGTTGGTTCTGCTGCTTTAGCAACAATTATCTCACAAATCGTTAGTGCAATTTTATGTATTGTACATTTAACAAAAGCACCTAAAGAATATCGTTTGGTTATCAAAGATATTCGTTTTAATCGTTATTTATTAAAACAAGTTATTTCTAATGGATTACCTACTGGAGTTCAAAACTCTATTATTGCACTTGCAAATGTTGTAGTTCAAAGTCATATTAATAGTTTTGGAAAAATGGCAGTAGCAGGATGTGGATCGTATTCAAAAATTGAAGGATTTGGTTTTTTACCGATAACATGTTTTGCAATGGCGCTAACAACATTTATTAGTCAAAATTTAGGAGCAAAGAAATATGATCGAGTGAAAAAGGGGGCTAGATTTGGAATAGTTTGCTCTTTGATTTTAGCAGAGTTAGTAGGGATTGTAATTTACATATATATTCCACAATTGATTGCAATGTTTGATGGAACAAAAGCGGTTGTTGAATTTGGTAGTGCGCAGGCAAGAACAGTAACATTATTTTATTTTTTGTTAGCATTTTCTCATTGTATTGCAGGAATATTAAGAGGGGCAGGTAAATCAATTGTTCCAATGTTAGTTATGCTTGTTTGTTGGTGTATAATTCGAGTTACGTATATTTCTATTGTTGTATCTTTTGTACCTAAAATTGAAGTAGTATTTTGGGCATATCCATTAACTTGGACTTTAAGTTCAGTTGTTTTTTTAATATATTATTTAAAGTCTAATTGGATGATTAAAGCTTAGTTTTGTTTAATTTTTGTTAAGATTTTGAGTCTTTCTAGATAAAGGATAAAGAGATAGAAAGACTTTTTAATTTTGTTACTTATATAGAAGAAAAACGTACAAATATGGTAAGCGGTTATAAATTTTGTAAAAAAAATTACAAATATTATAACTTAAAATAAATAAAACGAATGATATAATTAAGATATAAAATTATAAGGAGGAGAAAGAAAATGAAAATGAAAGCAAAAAAGAAAAAACTATTTTCGTATTTTGCTACTGGATTGATTAGTGCAACTACTATTATTAGTTCTTGCCCAATCAATGTTCTTGCAACTGATACTAGAAATCAGCTCACAGAAGATATTATTTTGTGGGAAACTTCTTTCAATGGTGAAGAAGGATTTTTAGAAAATACAGTTGATGAAACTAAGGGTAGTGAAAACATTGAGGGGTTTGTTCCTGCTGATTTGATCAAAGGTGATGTTACTAGAGAAGTTGATCTAAGTACCGTTACTGGAAGCAGCGACTTCAATGATGCTGAAAGAAAAGTTAAACTATTCGATGGGGATTCTGGATCAAAATTCTTAACTAATGATAATGTTCCATCAGAAGATAACCCAGTTCATGTAGAGTTTGCTTTTGAAGAAGCAAAAACTTTAGATCGCTATGGGATGGTATCAGCAAATGATTCTCCAGAACGTGATCCAAAAAATTGGACATTATATGGATCTACAGATGGAAATGAATGGGTTGTAATCGATCAACAAAGTGATCAAGCATTTTCAACAAGATTTGAAAAGAAAGAATATGCAATTGCAACACCAACTGCATATCAATATTACAAAATTGAAGTTACTGCAAACCAAGGAAATAATCAGTTAACACAATTTGCTGATTTGCTTTTAGGAACTGGTGAAGAAAAAGAAGAAACTGCAGAACCAACTATGGTTACTAAGATTTCAACTGGTCCTACTGAAGCATGGAACCAAAGTACAAATGTAGGATGGGATGACGGTTTTGCTCTAGAAGTATCTGGTAAACATTTAGGAACAGAAGCTGCTCATTCATGGAATACTTTGTACAAAGACTTAAATGTTACAATTACTGAAAACACTGCTTTAAGTTATTTGATTTTCCCAGGTTTAATTAATGGAGAATATGATTATAACTGGACACAAATGGATATGGCAGTTGATTTAAAATTTAGTGATGGAACATATTTGAGTGATATGGGAATCGAAGATACTAATGGTAATTTATTAACACCACAAGGTCAAGGGGATTCTCGTACATTAACAACTAATCAATGGAATAAAATTACTGCTCGTTTAGGAGAATATCCAAGCTTGAGAGGTAAAGTAATTACTGAAGTATTAGTTGCTTATGACAACAAAGACAATAAAGCTGATGAAGATGTAGATTTTAGAAATTATTTAGATAATATAAAAATCTATGAAGAAGCTTTAGAAGAATATGATGACAACAACTTAGCTGAATATGTAAATATCTTACGTGGAACTAATGACTCACCAAACTTCTCACGTGGATTAACTGCACCTTTAGTTACAGTACCACATGGATTTAACTTCTGGGCACCAGTAACTAATAGTGGTGATAACAAGTTATATACATATCAACAAAATGGTAATACAGGAACTCTTAAACATATTAGTGTAAGCCATGAACCAAGTTACTGGGTTGGTGACCGTGGAAACTGGGAATATATGGTAAATACAAGTATTGATCCAAATGGAGATTCTTCAATTGGAGCAAATGAAAGAGCTGCAAAATTCTCACATGAAAATGAAACTGCAAAAGCTCATTACTATTCAGTTGAATTTACAGAAGGAAATGCAGCTGGATCAAAATTAGAATTATCACCAACATTACATGGATCTGCAACTAAATTTACATTTGATGATACTGCAACTTATCATAACGTAATTTTAGATTCAGTTCGTGGAAGCAATAAAAAAGTTACTTTAAATGATGATCATAAATCATTTACAGCTTATACAAACAATAATAGTAACGGTATGAAAACTATGTACATATATGGGGAATTTGATACAGAATGGACAGATTCTCGTTATGGAAATAGTTCAGAAAATTCTGCTATTATCAACTTTGGTGATGCTCAAACAGTTGAAATGAAAGTTGCTACATCTTTCATTAGTCCTGAACAAGCTAAAAAGAACTTTGATTTAGAACTTCAAGAAAAAGACTTTGATGAAGTTTATAATGATAGTAGAGAAGAATGGAATGACAAATTAGATGTTATTACAGTTAAAGGAGCTACTCATGAACAAAAGGTAACTCTATACTCTAATTTATATCGTTTATTCATCTATCCAAACTTATTATCAGAAAATACTGGAACTAATGAAGAACCAGTTTGGGAATATAAGAGTACAGTAAGTGATGAAGTAAAAGAAGGCGAATTATATTATAATAACGGTTTCTGGGATACTTATCATACTACTTGGGCTGCTTATTCATTATTGACTCCAGAAAAATATGAAGAAATGTTAAACGGTTTAGTTGAACATTACAATGATGGTGAATGGGTTCCTAGATGGGTTGCTCCAGGTGGAACAAACTCAATGGTAGGAACAAGTTCAGATATAATTTTTGGTGATGCAGCAGCAAAAGGTGCAGACTTTGAAATTGAAAATGCTTATAAATCAGCTTTAAAGAACGCATCAGTTGCAAATGTTGAAAACTTGACTTTAGGTGGTAGAGCTGAATTAACTACATCTATTTTCAGAGGATACACAACTAATTCAACAGGTGAAGGTTTCTCATGGTCAATGGAAGGCTATATCAATGACTATGGTATTTCACAAATGGCTCAAAGATTAGCAGATGAAGCTTTAGCTGCAGGTGACGAAGAAGCTGCACAAACATATTTAGACGAAGTAGAATATTATCGTAACAGAGCTTTAAACTATGTAAATTTATTTGATGGTTCATCTGATGATCCAACTGAAAAATGGTTTAAAGGTAAAAATGCTAATGGTGAATTTACTAGTGGAGATAGTTTTGATCCAACATTCTGGGGAGGAGATTACACTGAAACAGATGCATATAACATGACTGTAACAGTACCACAAGATGGAATTGGTCTTGCTAACTTATATGGTGGAACTGAAGCATTAGCAGCAAGAATGGATACAATCTTTACAACAAAAGGTACTTATAATGGATACAATGCAGTTGATGGTGTAGGTGGTATCCATGAACAAAGAGAAGCACGTGAAGTTAAGTTAGGACAATATGGTCATAGTAACCAACCTTCACATGGTATTATTTACATGTACAATTACGCTAAACAACCTTGGAAAACACAAGCATTAGTTCGTGATGTATTACATAGATGTTATGTAGGTGCTGATTTTGGACAAGGTTACTTAGGTGATGAAGATAATGGTGAAATGAGTGGATGGCAAGTTTTATCATCACTTGGATTCTTCCCAGTAAATATGGGTAGTGGTGAATATGCTATTGGTTCTCCGTTATATGATGAAGCAACTATTCATTTAGAAAGTGGTAAAACATTAACAATCAAAGCTAATAACAATAGTGATGAAAATGTTTATGTTCAATCAATGACTGTTAATGGAGAAGCTCATAATTCAAGCTTCATTTCTGCAAAAACATTAACAGATGGTGGAGAAATTGTCTTCAATATGGGATCTACTCCAAATAAACAATGGGGTGTTGAAGGAGACGGTACTTCAATTACAACTGGAAGCGAAGTTCCAAATCCAGATGAAGATTTAACTGTTTCAAGCTTAGATGTTACAGATGAATTTGCTATGGATGTTAATAAAGATACTGTTTCTGGAAAAGATGTTAGCGATATTACTAATTTATTTGATAACAATTCAAATAATGCAGCAACATTTACAGAAGATACAGAATTATATTACAGCTTTAATAGACCTGTAACTGTAAATATGATGACTTTAACATCAACAAAAGATCAACAAGCTGCCGCTCCTAGCTCATTTGTATTATATGGATCAAATGATGGAAGTGAATGGACAGAAATCGCAAATAGAGATAATGTTGAATTTGAATGGGGAAGATATACTAGACCATTCGGTGTAGATGCTACAGCAGCATATCAATATTATAAATTGGCATTAAAAGGTGGAACAACTTTATCAGAAGTCGAATTACTTGGAGATGCAGATGATTATTCAGGTATTACAAAAGATCTATTAAGCAAAGTAATTGCAAGTGCTAAAGAAATTGATCAATCTCAAATGAGTGATACAGTAAAACAAATCTTAAATGATGGTATTGCAGCTGCTCAAGCAGTAGTTGATAATCCAGATGCAACTCAAGATGAAATCGTAGCACAATACAATGCATTACGTGATATCATTAAACGTGTTGAAAACGTTAGAGATGGTTTAGAAAGAATTGAAGCTGAAAGCTTTGATACAAGTCATAGTAGCATCGTAAATGATGGTACAAATATCGGTGGTGTTAAAAAGGATACATGGGTAGGATACCGTGATGTAGAATTTAATACAGCTCCAGATAAACTTGAAGTTAGATATTCAGTACAAAATAGTGATGGATGTGAAAAAGGTGAAATCGAAGTACGTGTAGATTCACGTGATGGTGACCCATTATTTACAGTAGGTACTACTAAAACTGGAGGATGGAGTAACTATGTTACAACAACAGTAGAAATTCCTGAATCTGTTCGTGATCAATTCGTTGGATTACATGATCTATACTTTACATTTGTAGGAAATGATCCAGTTGATGAAGACCAAGTATATGTAGCAAACGTTGATTACTTTGATTTCATGGCAACTGCTGATAAAACATTATTAAAAATGGCATTAGATGAAGCAAATGCTGTAACTGATGAACAATTAGAAAATGTAATTCCAGTAGTTGTAGAAGAATTCAATGCAGCTAGAGATGAAGCAAATGCAATTTACAATGATGCAGATGCTACACAAACTGAAGTAGATAATGCAGTTGCTCGTCTAGTAGAAGTAATGCAAAAATTAGAATTCTATAAAGGTGATAAAACAGCATTAAAGATTGCAATTGACTTAGCTGATCAAGCTAACTTAGATAATGTAATCCCAGTTGTAGTAGAAGAATTTAATGCAGCATTACAAGAAGCTAAAGATGTATATGCAGATGAAAATGCAATGCAACCAGAAGTAAATGCAGCATTTGATCGTTTAGCTGAAGCAATGCATATGTTAGACTTTAAACAAGGTGACAAAACAGCATTAAAAGCATTCATTGATAAAGTTACAGGATTAGATTCATCTAAATATACAGAAAGTACATGGACAGCTTTCGATAAAGAATTAACTGAAGCAAATGCTGTATATAACGATGAAAATGCAATGCAAGAAGAAGTAAATACAGCTTACAGTGAATTAGTAACAG
>OLNH01001003.1_pt1 | contig 17818 bp, 12 predicted proteins | sample 1643101 | NCBI WGS metagenome assembly OLNH01 (sample SAMEA3136758, study PRJEB25190) | human gut metagenome | biome: human gut; feature: human-associated habitat; material: faeces | place: Austria | collected 2013
TATACCGCAAAGTGGGGCGTGCAGATTGCGGGAATGATTTTTCAAACACGCTCTAAACCTCTGTATGCAATTATTTATATCTCTGTTCTTGTGTATTGTCCCAAAATATGCTGTACTCAAAGCATCACGCCCTGTTTTCTGCTTTATTTCCTGCAATATATTATAAGCATATATAATAACCTTATAATTCAGATTACAGTTCAATATGTACAGCACCAACCGCACGGATATTCATCGGATATACATTCTCTTTTCCTGCAAATTTGGAAATGTAAGAAACATAGTTCTCTGTCTCCTCTTCCGGTACTACGCACATGATAACACCTGCAAATCCACCTCCATGGATACGGCATATACCTTTGCCCAGTTTCTCAAGGAAGAGGTCTGTAAGAGCAAGTGCAACGGAAATCTTCTGCTCTGTAAATGCTTTGATCGGATAGCAGTTCTGGAGTAATTCCCAGGAAGATTTTCCGGATTCGCTGAGAAGTCTCAGTACAGTTTCTCCGTCTTTCTCTTCAACAGCTTTTGCAGCCTTTTCTACACGCTCATTCTCTTTGAAGAAGTGGATTGCTCTTAAGATTGCTCTGTCATTTTCAATCTTATCCATGTTTGCCAGGACATCATCAAGAGTTGTCTCACAGAGAAGTTCTGCTCCTGCTGCCTTTGCTGCCTCTTTCATTTCCATCGGGATCTCAGAATATTCTGCGCTCAGATCAGCATGACCTTTTCCTGTATTAACGATTACAAGGTGATGGTTGTAATCATGGAAAGAGAAGTTTACTTTCTCATATTTCGGATTCTCTCTGTCAGAGAAATCAAGAAGGATCGGGCCGCCTACTGCACATGCAAGCTGATCCATTAATCCGGAAGCTTTCAGCCAATATACATTCTCAGCATACTGTCCGGCTTTTGCATAATTGATGTATGTCATTGCTCCGTCATTAAAGAAATAATTAATGATAGAACATACAAGCATTTCAAAAGATGCAGAAGAGCTTACACCAGCTGCACGGATCACGTTTGTTGTCACATAAGCATCAAATCCGGATACTTTGAAACCGAATTTCTGAATTGCCTCTACCATACCGGCTACCAGAGATACGGTTCCCTGAGCTTTCGGTACGCTGGAAAGCTTGTCAATATCTACAACAACTTCTTTGTCATATCCTTCACTTGTAATGCGGATAACGCTGCTGTTGTTCGGATAAGCCGCACCAATAGTATCCATATCAATACTTCCTGCGATAACACGTCCGCCATTGTGGTCTGTATGGTTTCCAATGATCTCGGTTCTTCCCGGTGCTGTGAAGAATTCTGCTGTATCATGATGGTAAATTTCTGCGAAGTGATCAGCTACTGACTGAAAACGTGCTGCTGATCTCTCTGCCTCTCCGTAAATACGTGTTAATTCATTTTTATTTGGAATATTCATTGTAAAAATCCTCCGTTGCTCTTTCCGGCCTGACCGCCGTTATGCAGTGGCATTGCATAAACTCCGGCGGCAGACGGGAATATGTGTATGAAAGTTTGGGAGCAGCCTTATTACGGTCACACTCTTGAAATTCAGTATACATTACTACAATAGAAAAATCCTTGATAATTTGGGGAGAAAATAGTAAAATCTTGCGTTTATTGCTATAAAAGTGTACAATGAGTTTATCTTATCGTTAGCATTTATTATATTCTGAAATGTCCACGAGACATTGCTAATTATTCTACGTACAACAATGACAGGATAACCATTCATTTAACCGAATCACGTAACGAAGCGGATGATTTTATCCAAATTCATTGAAAATCGCCTGCGGCGATGGGATTTTGATTTCATAACTGGAGGACACGCAATGGCAGAGATCATAACCGATGGCTCCCAGAAAGAGCTAAAGAAACACGGCAGCGACGAATTCCCACTTCTGGTAAGCTATGAAAAGCTTTCCGGATATAAATCCGGTTCTTTCTTATGGCACTGGCACCCAGAACTGGAAATCACCCTTGTTCTGGATGGACAGATTCTTTATAAAGTAAACCAGTGTACTTACCATATGAAAACCGGCGATATCCTGCTTGGAAATGCCAATGTTCTTCATGCCGGATTCATGGAAGATATGCAGGATGGAAAGTACGTTTCCATTACTTTTCTGCCCAAGATCATCTACGGTTCTTATGAGAGTATTCTGCGCAGAAAATATGTAGAACCTTTTTTGCAAAATTTCTCGCTTCCTGCCATACACATCGACTACTCTCAGCCATGGCATAGTTATTTTGCAGACTGTGTAAAAGAAATTATACGTTTATACGAAGCAAAAGAAGATTTCTATGAACTAGACATCACAGGTACTCTGCAGAAAATGTGGCGCTGTATGCTCCAGAACCTCCCGGAAGATATTCCATACACTGAGCACAGCAAACTGGAACGAAACCGCATGCGTGAGATCATGGACTACCTGGAACACAATTACATGAACAAGATCCAGATGAAAGATATCGCAGATGAAATTCATCTCTGCGAAAGTGAATGTAGCCGATTGTTCAAGCGCTACATGAACGTATCCCTGTTTACCTTCCTACAGGAATACCGAGTAGAGCGAAGCCTGGAATTTCTCCTCAGTTCCGGCGACAGTATTATGGACGTCGCGCAGAAGTCCGGATTTACGGACTCTAATTACTATGCTAAGGTATTCTCACGGGTTAAGGGATGCAGTCCGCAGAAATATAGGAAGCAGAATATTAAAAAAAATTAGCGGTTTTTAATCTTTATAAAATCAAAATTGACAGAGTCAAACGGACATTCGCAATTGAAGCAAGGGACTTACTTGATTTGATTAAACCTACAGACAATTTTTTAGCGGAATTAACTTCCTCTTTAGAAGATAATTCCGCTTGTCTTAAATTCTTTCTATATATTATAGCCTTACTTTTAGCATTAATATCATTATTGTCCTTGATAATTTCCAGAATATTTCACATATGCATCCGAACAGAAACTCTGAACAGCCGCCAGGTTTGCAGTTGCTTCGCCTTCTGTTCCATATGTGCCGGCGGTTACTACATAATAGCTTTCTGTATTGAGATTACTCCAGTCTGTTGTGAGGAATACTTCTGCCTCAAATCCGGCGTTGTTCAGGCTGTTAGCATAGTTGTAGGCATCAGCAGATTCTTTAGAACCATAGCACCAGATTCCGTAAAACGGAGCCTGAAATGTAGATTCCGTACCTTCCTGTTTAAATTCTATTCGTTTAAACTTTATCTTTGGCACATTTTTTATCTCATCAAGAATCTCATATTCTCTGTGTAATGTTCCATTATTCATGGTATAAACACCATAACAGGGCTCTCCCATTGTTTCATTGATAAGAAGACGATCCGTTTCTTTTTCGAAGAAAATCTGCCCGCCAGCTGCTCTGGAATAGAAAATTGCATCTGGAAATTCCGTATAATCTTTACTGTCTTTATCGTAATGATATACATGATAAATATATTCTCCGCCCTCGGTTGCATCTGCGGTATATCTCCGAAGGATCAATTCTTTCTCTCCATCCTGATCCAAATCTGCTCTGCCATATGCAAGCGGCCATACCGCTGCGGTTTTGGTTTCTCCATCCATATTTACCATCTCTTTGAGCTGATTTTGGGAAAATTGCAGAAGTGCACAGTATTCATCTTCTGTATCAGAATATAATCTTAAATAAAACAACGCTTTCTGCTTTTTGATCGGATAGATATGTATATCTGCTTTATCAGCAACATTTTTTACCTGTACAGACAGTGCTTTGCCACCATTTACATAAATAAGAATACAGGCATATCCGCTCTCGTTGTTCACTGCATAGACACTTACCTGTTCTTCCTGGTCATCTGCGTTAATGTCTGCGGAATCTTCCCAGATCTTTTTCGGATATGCATATCGAAAATCCAGTTTTCCTTCTGTATCCATCTCTGCGATACCGGCTTCAGAAATATTTTCTACCTGATCCGTTTCCTGATCATATGTGTAGAGTTCATAGGTATAAGCACCTTCATTCGGACTTTTTATCACCAGTTCTGGCATTCCATCTCCGTTTACATCGTTGATTGCATACATAGTATCACTTAATCCCTGTTTTTCAGTATCTTCCTGCCGCAGGACATCATCATAACTGTTGATCACTCTGATTCGCAACGAACCACTGTCCGGCAAAATATCGTCTGTATCCAGGAGGTAGGAGGTAAGGATTCGTTCCTTACGCTCCTCTGCCTGATCTGCCGTAATTTCATTGGACTCTTCTGCATAAATTATTCCACCTGACAGACTCATACCAAGCAACACAACTCCCAGCAGCACTCCTGACTTTTTAATAAATTGGCTTCGCTTTTTCATCTTTTCCCTCGCTAATTCTGCTTCGCTTCTCTTACTTTTTCAAGTAATTCCTCATTCGCCTTTTCATACTCATTGAAGTCCGCAACAATCTGTTCATCGGTTTTGGAAGCATCCGGCTGATACCAGCTCTTTGATCTGAAATAAGAATCTATTTCTGCTGTTTTAAAACAGCGTCCATGTCTTGCAAATATTTCATTGATAGCAAGCTGAAGCTGATCTAAACTAAACGATGTTACTTCTGTTTCTTCTAAATATTTGTTAGCAACATCTGGCAGTAAATACTCTGTACTGTCCTGTGAATTTGCATTCGCATCTACAGCTACCGCCTGTGCATTTTCATATTCACTCATTACTTCAGGAACTGCACTTCCAGAATCCTCTATGACGCACTTAAAAGCACCTGTTAATGTTCCCTGCCCATTACTCTGAGGAATCCACTGAGATATTTCCATTGTTGAAAGAGCATTCTTTTTATTGATATGAACAATCTGATATAAGTTCGAGTTACAATCTACTGTCATACTTCCAAATGTGATATACGGTCTGGCAAATCCAAGAGAACAATAATTATCTAACATTTGCTGGGCATCACCATTATAATCATTCAGTTCACTTTCTGCACCTCTCCAAAATTCATCAATTGGTGACCCTCCATAATAAATATTGTTGGTCTCACTAATAGGACTTAAACCTGTCTCTTCCATTCTGAATCCTCTAAAAAGCCAGCTCTGTCCTGTAGCAATCACACTTTCACTGTATGATTCATAAAAAATTTCATATTTTCCATTACTTTTACGCATAAATACAGAACTTTCATTATTTTCACCATTATGCTCCAATGGACTTACACAGGAAACTTCCTGCTTTGAAATAATATTCCAAGACTTTCCAATTTTCTTTATAACTCCAAAGTAAATAGCATTTCCGTCTGGCGCTTCTGAACTTTCCTCATAAGAAACATAAAAAATTTCCTCTTCTCCATCTATGTCCAAATCCATACGGACTGTTCCTAAAATTCCAGAATCAATTGCCTGACTTGTTGCAAGCCCACCATTTTCAGTCCAGTGTAAATCTACATCATAAGTGTTACCTCCAACATAAGGAAGATTTGTTACTTTACTGACAGTTTCCCGAATTTCAGAAGTCTCCTCTGAAGTTGTTTCATCATCTGACGAAACAACTTCAGAGTTATTCTCTTCTTGTCCTGTACTGAGTCCATTATTCATTCTACTTACATCATATGTATAAATTTCTCTTTCCAATTCCAACGTATCAGGATCAATTGCCGCACCCGCAAGAAAATCATCTCCAGAATAAAGTTCAACATTTACGATCCAGATACCTGCTCCTTCCCAATACCAGGGTTCCCCAACCTCACATCGAGTTACCATAACATCATCAGGAACGCCAAGAGAACTTTTTAATACATTAATTTGTTCCTCTGTAAACTCAGAATCACTGGAAACCTCCAAATCGTAAAAAACGATTTCTTCAAGGCTTTCTTCAACCTCTGACCAATTCGCTTCTGTAATCTTTTGATCAGTTACATTTCCATTTTCATCCTCAAGCGTATATTTCATTTGATCATCTATATTTTCTTTGTTAATACTAAAGCTTGATTTTATTTTTTTGCCTACTTTATATAATGTATAACTGCTTTTATCTGTTGCTTCTTTACTTACAGCAATTTCTTTTTCTTTTTTTACATAATACAGTTTACTTTCCCCATTATCATCTGTATTTTCAAGAGATCCAACAGCTTTAACAGCTTTATCCTTATAACGGTAAAAGAAATATTCTTCTTTATTTTCCTCATTGTCAGCTCCCTTTATAATCAACTCTTTGGTCTTGTCGCCATTTATGTCATAAACACTGTACATAACATTTGTCAGATCTTCAACATCCGAAAAATACTCACCTGCATCCAGAAACTCTTTATATGCTGTTTCTTCTTCTGAATCTCCAAGCTCTAAATACTGCACATTTTCATTCTGTTCTGCTGCTCCTGTTGTAGAACTAAACACTTCTGTAATTCCAAGTCCCAATACAACTGCTATTACACTTACCATTTTCTTTTTTGAATTCATGTACTTCTTGCCTTCTTTCATCTCATCTTTGCTCCTTCTCTATTATTTTTACCAGTCTGATCTGTAGAGTTCTGGCTTTTTTTCTTCATTCAACGGCCATGCAACTTTCACATCATCCGCAATCCTTGTCCTGATTCCATTAGAATATAAAATTAGTTTTCCCTCACTAATATAAAGAACCTCACCCGATTTCAGGTACCAGCATTCCGTGACATTCTCATCAAGCTTCTGTTTCTCTAAGTCCCCTATTTTCCAAAGATCTCCCCCATATTTTCTTCCATCATAATATGTTAGCAATAATGCCGTATTATTCGCATATCCTTTATAATATGAGTCATACGCTTCATCTATGGATCCTAATTCCTCTAATGAATTACCATTGTACCAGTAGAGCATACTATTCTGTTCACACAGTAATTGATTTCCCATACTTATAATATCATCTATATTTTCCAGTTGTGTTTCAGCAATACCATTCTCTGTATTATCATCCAGTGAGACAATGGATAAATGTCCTGTTTCAAACAAAAATGCTATATTCTGTTCATTATTAAAAACTGCCATGTCTATACGATTCACGTCATTTATATCTACTTCACCCAATATAAATGTCTTATTATTTTCCCCGCAAACTTCACATTTATATGGTACCTTGCCAACTTTGTAAAAATATTCTCCTAAAACTTTATCCAAAATCTCCTTTTCCTTTTTCTTATCGCTTAAACTAAACTCTGGATCAGAAAGCACATCATCTACAGAAATTTTATTAAAAAAGAGTTCTTTCCAATCTACAAAAATAACCAATGGATTACCCTCAGACATCATTTTCACCATAGATATGTCATCATCTTTTTCTACTTCCTCTCCATCTCTTTTAAGAAGCATATTATAATTCTCTGATTCCAGAAGCACTTGATCATAATCATACAAATAAAGTCTGCCTGCCAAATATTCTCCATCATTATATATATTCTTTACACTTTCGAGAAACTGTTCAATTTCTTTCTGGCTATAAGCAGATTGAGAACAGTCAAATATATCTTCTACAGGATAAGAAGACTCTCCTTTTGTATATAATATATAGTCATCCGTCCAATTCCAGATATACAAATTATCCCCTGCAATAATTTCTTTTTCTGATTTATACGACGCTTTGCAAAGTCTTTTTGCTTTCTCTACGAAATATACATAATGTCCCTTTAACACAAATCTTCCTGGAATTCCAATCGTCGCTACTGAATAATTATAAAAAGTGACATCTTTGCCTATCTCCTTTTCACTTTTAGGGTTACCTATTTCAGCACCATACAATATGTACGTTTTAGTATTCTCTATATTCACTTCTTTCGTATAATAAACAGTTTTCTCATCCTGTGGACTTCCAAAATAATATACATTTTCCGCAATTAATATTCGTCGGTCAGCATTAAAACAATATAATGTTCTTTTTTCATCTTCTTTCTTTAGATAGATAATGCTACCATTTTCCTGCACCACAGGATCCGTATCTGTATATACACTTCGATCAATTTCCAGTATATGCTTCTCTATCTGTGATGATTTTCCTTTTAGATATTTTGTCTCTATACAACATAAAGTACCAACTTCTAAATGTTCGGTAAGATTTATATAAAAATATAAATACTTTTGATCTTCGGAAAATCCCAGATATTTATATCCATCAAAGCTTCGTGAAAAATTCATTATTTCGTCCGTTATATTTCCTGCGTCATCTATATATGGCCAATTGTAAGCTATATCTGATTCTGCTATCTTAACCGGTTCTATATCATCCCCTGAAATATCCGAAAGATAATAGTATCCATCATCTTGTATCCAAGCGCAGGCATTTTCTTGTTGCTCTTGCGGAGTAAAAAAGGAAAATGCCTGACAATTTACTGTCATACATACCACAGTCAATGTACTACCAATTATTGTTGTAAACTTTCTTCTTATGTTCATACCATCTTCCCCTGTAGATTTTATTTTCTGTGTATGGCTAATTTGTCCCTTCTCTTTATTCCTTCGCCTTCACTTCCTCCAGCACTCTTTCCCGCTGTTTTCGGAAGTGTTTTGGCAGGAGGCACAGGTTTATACCGCACAGAACAAATCCCAGAATTCCTGTTACAAACATTACAGTTCCTAAAGTGATCAATTGCAATTCCTCCTTCTTTTTGTATCCTGTCAGAAAATCCATCCGTTGCTCACTGCCTGATTGTACTGTTCTTCCAGTCTGTCCATTTCCACATCGTTTGCGTTGGAAGAAAGCTGACTCTGGTACAGATCATGGGCTTTTTCGTAGTATTCTTTAAATCTGCTGTAATCTCTCTGTTCTTTTGGCAGCTGTTCCTGACGGTATCCCTCCAGAAAAGCAAGGCTCTTATATGTTTTGTAATCTTCGCCGTAATTGTCAAGCAACTGCATCAGTTCCCGCTCTGCGCTGTCGTAATCACCCATATTCTGGTATAAAACGGATATATTATAACCAGTGCTGTAGTTTCCCATTCCCTGAGACTGAATCTGCTCAAATACAGAAAGTGCCTTCTGATAGTAGTCTATATCTCCGGTATCATTTCCAAGGTCACTGTATGTCTGTGCCAGTTCTTCCAGAATACCGATATTGTTCTCCTTAGGAAGTTCTTTCTTAGCCTTCTTCAGAAGTTTCATCTTTCGCTTCTTACCATCTACGCTGTCATCCTGCTTATCAATACATTTCGCTTCCATAATATAAGAACGCATCTGAATGTAGGCATCATCACTGTCCTCAATACATTTCTGAAAAATACTCCGGGCATCTTCATAATCGCCTTTGCTGTATTTAATCTCACCGTCTACATAGTTGACTTCTGTCGTATCAAGTCCTTTTTCCTTTGCAGTTTCCATGAGTTCCTGTGCTTTATCCGTGTTTCCGCAATAGGCTTCCATGATCGCACCGTCTCTGTAATAATTCCCATTCTCCGGATTTGCCTCTATCGCTGAATTATAATATTCTGCCGCCTGTTCATAGTCTTCCAGCTGCGAATAACAGTCGCCCAGAAGATAGTAAACACTGTCTTCTGAGCCATCATTCATCACACTTTTGCTGTTCAGAATATTTGTATTTATAAAATTAATGCAGTCTTCATATTCCTTCTGCCTGTTCAACGCCAGTGCTTTCTGCAGATATGCATCCATTTTTCCGGGATAAAGTTTCACTGCTTTCTGATAGTAGTCATCCAGCTGGTCATAGTTTCCGTTTTTGATACACTTTTCTTCCTGTGCGACAGTATCCTCATAACGCTTCATTCTCTCGCTGTCTATACGGAAATATCCAGCCAGTGCAAGGACCGCTGAAAGAACCAGACCGCCTGCCAGTACCCCGGAAATAATTCTCTGTTTTCGCAGAAGTGACCGATACTCTTTACTTCTCTGTGCCATAGTCTGCAGATCATACAACACATCCTCTGCTCTCTGGTAACGTTTCTTCAGATCGGGCTCCAGGCATTTCATGATCACAGCCCCAAAGAGCTGGTTCATTTCCGGCTTTTTCTCCCGGATATCCTGTACATATCCGTTATCATCCGGCATTGGTTTACTCCCGGTCACAATATGGTAAAAAGTAGCTCCCATACTGTAAATATCAGACCTCTTATCAATCTTCTTTCTCAGGGAAGGATTCGGCTGTGTCTGATTATATTTCCACGCCCGGATCTGCTCCGGAGATGCATAGTTCTTTGTATAACCGTTTACAAAACCATTTCCGCCCAGACTAAATGAAATATTAAAATCGATCAGGCAGACATTTCCGCTGTTTGTCAGCATAATATTTCCCGGTTTCAGATCGCTGTGAATGATCGGCGGTTTCTGATTATGCAGATAACACAGGGTAGCGGCCACCTGTTTCATCCAAATGATCTCAGACTTCTCCGGGAAAGCAGTTCCGGCATCCAGATATTGTTTAAAAGAATTTCCGGAAATAAATTCCATAACCGTATAAATATCCCCGTTATCCTCTACAAAGTCCATAACCTGCGGCAGATATGCATGTTTGAGATTCTTCAGCACATCTGCCTCTGCCCGGTTGTCTGCAATGTTTATGGCGTTTGCTTTTATCTTCTTTAATACTACAAATTTGTCCAGATTTCTGTGTCGGGCTTTATAGACAATGCCACTGTTTCCCATTCCGATCTGAGCTATAACTTCATATGTGTTTGCAATGTACTTCTGCATTTCTTCACCTTTGTCTTTATTCAAATTCTGCCAGGTCAATGGCCTGGCAGAATGTTTATCTTATAGTAAGCTCACCGCTTCCGGCAGCCATCTGTGCATCTACAACTGCAAGAGTTTCAGCACCGCCTTCACTTACACCACTGCTTAAAGGATTCGGAACTCCTGCTGCATCCTGATAAGGATCGTCTGCATAACCCATGGACTGTAATGTTTCCGCATTACTGCTATTCCATGAACCACTCATTCCGGCAGGTGCCAGACTTGCAGAGAAACCATCCTGACCTTCTCCGTTCTGGACAGAACCCGAAGCACACAAAGATACGCTTCCATCTCCGGCAACACTGTAAACTTCTGCATAGGTTCTGACTGCAGGAGTTTCCTCTCCTACATCATATCCGTAGCAGTAAGAAGCAAGACCCACTTCATACGTACCATTATTATTCATAAGGAAACACGTCTGTGTGCTTCCATAGGAAACGCTCTCTACTGCAGTTTCCATACCTGCTGAGATTGTCTGAGAAGCAGTTATTTCTACATTTCCGTTGTTGACTTTATAAATTCTGAAAGCGATTTTTCCGCTCTGCATTTCTACAACCAGAAGTTCCGGAATTCCATCACCATCCAGGTCTCTCTGAGTCTCAGTAATACGTCCGCTTACAGCAGCTGCTGCACTGGCTCCATCACCGTATGTATAGGAAATAGATGATCCGCTGAAATTTCCGTATGGAATCTCAGATGGAAGAGTGTCATTTTCATAGTTATTTAACAGCTCTTCCGGAGAAACTGTGGCTTCCTGCATCTCTTCGCCAGGTCCTTCACCGCCACCGGTTTCACTGTTGTTTCCTGTATCTCCCTCATCTGTGTCATCGTCATCATCTGTATTATTGTTATTATTCCAGCTGGTGTCTTCATCCTCCTCATCACCGGTATCCTCGTCATCGTCATCATTATCCATTGTCTCTTCGTTATTATTATCGCCTGCATTGGCTGCACTTCCATTATCTACATCCGGAATAACTGTTGGAGTTGGCGTCGGAGTTATTGTTGGGGTTGGTGTCAGAATGTCTTCACCCGTCAAAGGAATAATCCCGTCCGTAGTAGTTTCATCACCAGGCTTCGGAGTTATATCTTTAGACGGATCTGGAATTATTGTTGGCCCATCTGGCTCGTCTTCTCCATCTGTTCCATTTCCCTCGCCTGTATTACCATCTTCTTTTTTCTTATCATTATCGTCTTTTTCTTCGTCGTTTTTATTTTCTCCACCAGTATTACTATCTTCCGTTCCACCACCATTTGCTCCGTTGTTCTTATTGTCATCAAAATCCGGTCCATCATCTGCGCCTTCTGTTGGTGTCGGAGTCACTGTTTCTTCCGGTTCTTCAGTAGGAGTCGGTGTAAGCATTACAGTATCTATTACTTTCTCAATCTTACTAAAAGATTTCTTATTTGCATCACTGCTCTTCCCAGTATTTTCCTCCAGCTGGGTCTTTGTATCATTGTAAACAACCTGCAGTTCCTGCGCCTGTACCGGATTCGCAAGGTTATCAGATGCCTTCTCGACATATTCCAATGCCTTCTCCGGCTGCTTCTTCTCGTTGTAAACTTTCGCCATACCAGTCGCAGCTTCTACTGATTTTGGGTCAATTTTCAGTGCTTTGTTAAAAGTCACTTCCGCATTGTCATAATCTGCGGAAGCCAGGTATTTATTTCCCAGATCAAGCTGTTTTCCAATTCTGGCGGCATTTACCTTTGCAGGTACGCCCAGCACAAGCGCTGCCACGATCGCCGCCACACATACAAAACCAACAATCGCAGGCACAACGATATAAATTTTCAGTCCTGACTTCTTATTCTTTTTCATCTTTTCTCCCCTTATCATTCGTTAATATGAAAAATAAATTCCTCATCTGACAGACGGACTCTGCTTCCGTCCTGAATCCTTACTTTTTCATCAGACTGTAGTTTTTTATCCTCCAGATAAGTACCATTCAGAGAATTATTATCTTCCAGATAATACTCTCTGTCTTCCACACTTATGATACAATGCGCTCTGCTGACCGTTTTATTATCTCTGATTACAATATCCGCTCTGGTTTCACTTTTTCCAATCACACTTCTCTCTTTATTGATCTGAAAAATCTCGCCCGTATTGTTTCTGTACAGAGACGCATCAATCTTAAACTTCGGTACCAGAAGAACTGTTTCCTCTTCTCCTTCATCCGGTTCCTCTTTCAAAGGAATCGTTATATCTATGTCATCCGAATCATCAGAAATTTCTGTAGTTATCGGCTCCGAAATTGTATCAATCCAACCTGAAGGCTCCCCATAAGTAATATTTTCGTTGCCATAGGCTTTTTCCCTGAAAGTTTCATCAAGTATTGTTCCATTCTCGTCTGATGGCGCTTCCTCTGCCTGCTCCTCTTTTTTTTCATTTCCGTCAGGTTCCTGAAGAAATCCCGGATATTTAAGACCTCCCGAACCGAAATCATACCCGGTATCCGGAATATCTTCTGTTGGAACCGGCGGTATGGATGGCATTGGAGGAATGGGAGATACTGGCGGTACCGATGATGCTGGTGCCGGTGGAGTCTCTATTCTCTTTTCCATAGTTGCCGGTACACAGATAAATCTTATATGCGCTGTCTGCTCATCCACATACATGTACCTCTCCTCTGTGATCAGCTGATTCTCCAAAATTCCCATATGAAAGAGTTTCCTCTGCATCTCCGCAATTTCCTGTTTCATTTCGCGCTGTTCACTTCTGGATGCATCATTCATCCATGCACGAAGATTCACCATACCCAACATGTTATATGTAAATACATATTTCCCGGCTTCTTCGCTGACTTCTACAGGAAGAAATAATTCCCGCTCATCCTGCATGATTCCATAGCTTATTCCATCAAAATCATTCATAGAGGAATAGCAAATAATTTCTTCTTTTCCGTTCTTATAATTATATGAAAACCTCATCTTTCCACATACTGCCTTTCTACAAGTAAATGTCCATATCATAAGTATAGCAGATCATCAATCGATACTACTCCCGTCAAAAACAATACCGCTACTATTACAATAAATATAAATATTTTGCATAACCAGAATCCTGCAAAATTTCTCAGATTCTTATTCTCTGTTCCTCCCAATGCCAGGTACAGCAGACTGACCAAACCAACTACAGGAATTATAAACAAAATTTCATAACCAAGATATGCCAGCACTCCTATCGGTTTAGATGCCCGGGAATTTTCTTTTTCATGCATAATCGGTGCACCACATTCCACACAGAATGAATTGGTGTCCTTATTATCTGCTCCACATTTTCTGCAGATCATCTTCTCATCCTCCCGATTTCGTTAATTTCTTGCATTCATATAGGAACGTACTCTTACAAGAAGAATAATCTCCAGAACTGGAAGTGCAACCGCGATCAGCATAATTATAAAGCTCTGACCACTAAATCCAAGTGTATTCTGGATCCACTCAATGATCGGATTCAGAAATGCCTGTACAATAGAGGAAGACTGACTATAGCCGTATCCATATCCAAATCCAAGATAAGAAGACAATTCTCCAAACAATGAGGAAGTAGTGTTTCCATACTGATTCAGCGTACTGGTAATTCCGTTTGCAGTTGACTGCAAGAAACTTGCCCATCCAAGGATTCCAAGTTTGATCACCGTATTAATGCAGAGAATAATGATCGGATAAATCCCGGCAGTCACTTCAACCATCTGTCCTTTGGCATTCGCTTTCATGCTGCTGAATGTATTTCCAATAGAATACCAGTAGCCAAGATCAAGCAATGCAATGATAAAGATCAGAAAATATATTCCAGCTCCCAGTTCTGCACTGATCGCACCGATCAATATGAGCACACTGATGAGCACTCTCACTCCCAGTCTGAAAGTATTAATACCACAGATCATCGAAAAGCCTGTCGCATCCAGAACTCCCTTTCTTCCGTTGCTGTAGATAATCCAGATTGCAACACATGTAAGAATGGTAAACAGACTGGTCAGCAATTTGAAAAAAGAAAAAGAATAAAATACGTTACATACAAGGTTCACAGTATAAAGAATGCCAAAGATAAGGAATACAGAATTATTTATAACAAATACAACTTTCTCCGCTTCCGAACCTGGTTTTACCGGATCTTTATGCGGTCTCTCTGCTTTATTTGTATCCTTATGTACAGGGTTCTCTCCCATTTTCACAGTTCCATCTTTAGAAAAAATAAAACGTAATACATCAGGAATTCGCTTTACATTCTCCATAAATGTCACGCCTTCCGGTACTTCCAACATGTCTTCTTTTTTCATCAGATAATAGCATGCAAAAGCAATCAGAAGTGCAAATATAATAGGCCAATAATTACTAAAAGAACTCTCCCAGTACTGATATGCTGCAAGTCTCTGGATACTGATCAGATGCAGAATACTCTTTAAGATTGCACCTCCAAATACCAGATATGCTAGCTGCAGACCATACTGTTTCTGGCATTTGAATGCGATAATAAAGAATGCTGCACAGCTCCACGCACATGCAAGAATCATAAAGAATCCCCACGCCTTATCTGCAGCCATGTAATAATTAAGATATGGAAAATAAGTCAACGTCCAATAACCATACAGAATTCCAAATACAATACTGAAAACTTTCAACAATCCTTGAGGATATTTAGCAGAAGTGCTCCTTATTTTCTCACGAATATCCTCTGCCATACCTGCAGCACTGGTTCCACTACTCCTGCCGGGTTCCGGTTTGCTGCCAGTATTTCCACTGTTTTTATCGGCTCCCGTTCTGTCACCATTCTGAGAATTGCCTGATCCTGTTTCTGTCTTTTGTTTTGAATATCTGTTATTGATTGGCTTTCCACAGGTCGGACAGAATCCATAATCCTCTTCCAGTTTCTCTCCACAGCCTGTACAATACCTGATTTTCTTTACATTCTCCGTATTGTTTTCTGCATGTTCTTCTATTTTCTGCTGCGCTCCGCAATATGGACAACATACAGCTTTTTCCAGAATTTCTTTTCCACAATTACTGCATTTCTTCATGTTTCCTCCCTCACTTTTCTCTCACTTGGTACATTGTATACAAATCTTACAGAATACAGCTTATCTCAGATGAATAAAAGTATTTATTCTCTCAACCTGTTTCTACAGTTAAGCAAATATTTGCAATCATCTTCGCTACTTCTACTTGCTCATAATTGAACAGCTGTTTTAGAGATATATACTAATGTTTATTATACAGATTTCTTCGTTTTCTGTCATTTTAATTCCTTGATCTATATCAAGTTTTATGAATATTCCTCCTCTTCTACGTATATGTCTTCGTAAGAACGAATCTTTACCAGAAGCACAATTTCCAGAACTGAAATTGCTATTTGAACCAAAATGATAAGATAGCTCCACAGAGATCTGTGAAGTATCTGCATTGCCGGTCCCAGGATGGACTGTAAGACCGAATCTGTCAGCCCGGAACCAACGCTATAACCAAGTCCTAATTCATTCGTCAATTCTCCCAATGACATGCCAAACGACTGTACATATCCATACAGAAAGCTCGGAAGAGCAACTCCCACCATTACAGTCAGGATAAACATTCCGATATTCTTAATCACATCCAGCACCAGAACAAACATCGGATAAATTCCGACTGTGACTTCGCCAGTGTGCCCAGTCGCAATAGATTTCATACCACTGAAAGTCTTATGCAGAGAATACCAGTAAGCGAAATTTAGAAATACTCCCAATAATATCATCGCAAATACCAATACAGATACTACCGTTGCTGTATCTGCAATATTGGCTGCGATCACAGTTGCAATAACTGCCAGAATCATCAGAAGTACACCGCCAATGACCCACATTACAGCTCTGAATATCATAATCCCATTTACAATTGCCAGTCCCGAACTATCCAATTTGCCGTTTATGCTACTGCTATATATCATCCAAATGGCAATACAGATCAAAATCGAAAACAGACTGGTTACCAGTTTTAGAATTGAAAATCCGGAAAAAATCTCATATACAAGATTAATCGTATATAAGATTCCAAAGACCAGAAATACCGGACTTTTTAACACCAACGTAAGTTTTTTGACCTTACAGAACGTTATTATAGGCGGTATCCACGGTTCTGCATTTTTGTTTCGCGCATTATTCGCTGCAGCTCCTGAAGGTACTGCCGCGCTGCGCTGTCTGTTTTCTGTGTTCTTTATCAGACGATTCACATCTTTTTCTACTTCCGAAAATAGAATATTCAACGCTTCCGGAATTTTGCGGATACGATCTTTTACTTCTGTATTTCTGGATATATCCAGCATATCTTCCTTCTTCATAATGAAATATCCGCCCAGTACAGCCAGCAATGTCTCTACCGTATTGATCAGAAGCTGACCTGCCAAAAACCTGCTCACATAACTTCCCCATATTCCATAAAAAAGATATGTCTTCAATATACTCACACAATAAAATGCATATCTCAAAACAGCACTGCCAGATAATGCATATAATAGTTGCAAGCCATATCTCTTCCGGCATTTAAACGCTATAAGAAATAAAATGGATGCACTCCATCCACTTGTCAATAGCCTGAAGAATGCATATAAAATATCATCAAATCTGAGAAAACCGAATGTTAACAATCTTCCAAACTGGACCACCGCTTCATACGCATACAGAACTCCAAAAACACAGCCAAATACTTTCAATAAAATACTGCTCTGCTTTTCATTCTGCACATTGCTCCTTATCACATTACTTCTCCGCTCTTTCTTCCCACTCTCCTCTCTCTGCACTGCTCCGCAATTCGGACAGTAAACTGCATCTCCTTGAATTTCTTTTCCACAATTACTACAACGTTTCATCTTTCCTCCCTCATACCTGTTTTTTGTACTATAGTTTATATTTGACACCTTTTGTCACTTACTGTCAAGAAAATCAGATATTTTTCCTGTAAAATCACCTGGAGCGTGTTTAAAAATCATTCCCGCAATCTTTAATTTTTTTACACCTTTTCACTATATTGTCTTTTCCACATTACTATGCTACAATTTCCACAGATTTAACTAAATAGAATACTGACAAGTTTTTTGAACTAGAGCGTGTTTGAAAAATCATTCCCGCAATCTGCACGCCCCACTTTGCGGTAT
>OLNH01001008.1_pt1 | contig 17732 bp, 15 predicted proteins | sample 1643101 | NCBI WGS metagenome assembly OLNH01 (sample SAMEA3136758, study PRJEB25190) | human gut metagenome | biome: human gut; feature: human-associated habitat; material: faeces | place: Austria | collected 2013
ATGTTACCAGACATATGATCTACTCCAGATTCTGGCATCATTTCCTGTATGACCTGGGTGTAGTAAACACACCGGAACCATATGCGAAACGTTCTATCCAGGGCCTGATCCTTGGACCGGACGGAGATAAGATGAGTAAATCCAAAGGCAACGTAGTAGATCCTCTGGATATCGTAGAAGAATACGGTGCAGATACCCTCCGTACCTATGTACTGTTCATGGGTGACTACGGTGCAGCTACTCCATGGAGCGACAGCTCTGTAAAAGGCTGCAAGAAATTCCTTGACCGTGTTGCAGGTCTCACAGATCTTCTGTCTGAAGAATCTGTTTCTGATGAACTGGAAATGAAACTTCACCGTACTATCAAGAAAGTTTCTTCTGACATCGAAAACCTGAAATTCAACACAGCCATCGCCAGCCTGATGGCACTGCTCAACGAGATCACAGCAGAAGGACACTTAAGCAAAGATGACCTGACAATTTTTATCAAACTGCTCAGCCCGTTCGCACCTCATATCTGTGAGGAAATCTGGGAGTTCATCGGTGGAGAAGGTTTCCTGGCAGTATCACCATGGCCGGAATACGACGAAGGCAAAACAGTAGCCAAGACTGTAGAGATCGGTGTACAGGTAAACGGTAAAGTAAGAGGAACCATCGTCATCCCGACAGACTGCGAGAAAGAAAAAGCATTCGAGATCGCCAAAGCAGACGAAAGAGTTGCATCCTTCCTGGAAGGAAAGAATCTCGTAAAAGAGATCTATGTACCGAATAAGATCGTGAACTTTGTTGCGAAATAAATATTATTAAATAAATAAGAAGGAACCATATTCCCGGGGGAAGATCAGAAAGTGATCTGGGGGAGGATGGTTCCTTTTTTTTGCCGGGGAGGGGGGAATATACAGGGAAGAAAAATTGCATAAAAATTGCAAAAAAATATCGCAGAGTATGTTACTCTACGAAAAAAAGCTGTCAGATACTGTTTTTTATTACAGTTTCTAACAGCTTTGACGGCTTATCTGACGGCGAATAGATTTGTTAAACGGTTCATGTTTTCGCGTTTTAATTCCAGGGACGGATGAACATAGCGGTTCATGGTAATGTTTACATTTGCATGTCCCAGGATCTCACTGAGACTTTTAATATCAAATCCTGCCTCTATGCAGTGGGTGGCGAAGGTATGACGCAGACAGTGGAAATTTACATTTTTTATTCCGCAGAGTTCTGTTACTTTTCGGAAACGGTTCTGCATATTCCGTGGCTCTATGTATTGAAAAGCAGTTCCTGTCAATAAATATGCATCCGCCGGCTTTTGCTGAAGCAGCAAATATTCACATAATTCCTGTGGTAGTGGAATGATGCGTATAGAGCATTGACTCTTTGGAGTGGAGATCAGGATTTTTGTTTTCTTTTCTTCATTTTCGTCTGTCTGAAGTCGCTGCATGGTCTGATGCACAAACAGAGTCTTTTCTGAGAAAGAGATGTCCTGCCATTTCAGGGCGCAGATTTCTCCGATACGCAGTCCTGTAAACATACTGATCAATATTCCTACATCTCTGCAGTCTTCGGAAGAATATAGAAAAGTATAGAGCTTTTTTTGTTCTGTCAGAGAAAGAATCCGCAGATCCTTGGGTTCCTGGCGGATTGAAAGGGATTTTCCGTTATATCCTGCAGGATTTCCTTTTTCGCTGGCATACTGCAGGATACAGCGGATCAGAGACAAGATATCGGAAACAGTCTTTGGGGATAACCCGGAATTATTTTTACCTCCGGCTGTAAGCATTCGATGGCAGAAGGTATCCATCTGCTCATAATTTAGCAACAGTATTTTCTCATTTCCCATTTCCGGGAAGATATAAGTATTTAAAAGGTTTCGGTATTTTACAATGGAAGATTCTTTTAGATGTGGCTGTCTGGATGTGATCCATTCTTCAGCTACGGTCTGAAATGTTGGAGAGGATGACAGATGTGGTTTGTTTTTAAGCCGCTCCTGACAGAGCATTTTTTCTTTCAGATCCCGGTAAGTACGGGCATATAAATATCCATATACTGTTTTTCCGGATGGCAGATGCGTTTTAATATAGCGGCCCTCCCAGCGGCCGTCCTTACGTTTGTAAATATTTTCTCCTGTTCTTGGCATGAGTGTGCTCCTCCTTATATTTGACTAGAATTTTGACGGCGATTAAATTCGATTTGTGTCGTTTTTCACGTCATAAGCAAATAATAGGGCATAAAAAAAGAAGCACATATGGTTCCTTTTTAAGCATAATGCCAGAAAATCATAAAATTTTCACAGTTTTTGGGCGTAGTACTTGAATAATTTTGGTGTTTGAGGTATAATTCTCATAAATTTTGAGGCTTTAATTTTCGTAGAGTAACATACTCTACGAAAAAATATAAAACGAAAGAGGGGATTTTCATGTGGCTGCTGTGTGACTGCCAGGGACAGAATACCACAGAACTATTGAATTTCTGCAGAGATAACCTCCCGGAAGACATCCGGACAGGAATCTGCATGCCCACATATGACAGCATGAAGAAATATCAGGGCTCCTGGCATATTGAGGAAAAGACCGTATTTCCGGAATACTTCCTTATAAAAGAAAGCCAGAGAGAAACCCTGCGGAATGCATTTGCCCAATGGCCGTATACAGAAGCCTTCTGCAGCAGCATTGCCGAGACGTCTACTCAGCTGTTACCTGAACAGGAGAAACTCCTGCAGAGCTTTCTGGGAAAAGAAAACCATATGAAAATGTCCGCCGGATACATCAAAGACGGCACCGCATTTATTACACAGGGTCCCCTTCAGGGAAAAGAAAAAATGATCCGAAAGATCGACCGGCACAAACGTCTGGCCAGATTGGAAATCCCCATAGGAGATAAATTCCGGGAAATCCGCGCTGGACTGGAAATTACATCAAAAAGCTAAAAGCCCCGTTTCAATCGGGGGGAGGGTAAAAAGGAAGAAGGAGAATCATGTATGTACAGAAAGAAAACGAAAGGCTGGTATAAGCACAAAGATTTCATTTTTCTGGATCTTTGCTGTATTGCCCTGGCTTTCCTGCTGGCTGACTGGATTCGTTGCGGAACTGTCAGCAACATCTATGAAAATAAAGTCTATCGGAACACCGCAATTTTCATCCTGCTCATGGATCTGGGTGTGTCCGTTCTGTTTGAACTCTATAAGGGAGTACTGAGGAGAGGATATTATCAGGAGTTTCTGGTATGTCTGAAGCATATGTTCATCATTGAGCTGGCAGCAGGTCTGTACCTGTTTTCTGTAGATGACGGGCACAGCTTCTCCAGAATTGTACTTTATCTGATGGGAATCCTTTATATGGTTTTTACCTATTTAATGACAATCTTCTGGAAAAAACATCTGATCAAAAAGATGGCAGAGGGTGGAGAACATTCCCTGTACATTATCACTACCAAAGATATAGCGGCAGATGTGATCGAAAATGTAAGAAAAAACAATTACAACCGTTACAACATCAATGGTCTGGTGATCATCGATGAAAATATGACCGGACAGAGCATCAGTGGCATTCCTGTAGTAGCAGACATGCCAAATGCATCCAACTATATCTGTCAGCAGTGGGTAGATGAAGTTCTTATCAATATTGATGAAGAATATCCACATCCCCAGAAACTCATGGACGAACTTCTGGAAATGGGAATGGTCGTTCATCTGAATCTGGCGAAAGTGAAGAGCACACCAGGACAGAAACAGTTGGTGGAAACAGTAGGCGGATACACGGTGCTGACTACTACCATGAATTACGCCACAGACAGTCAGGCTTTTGCAAAAAGAGCCCTGGATATCCTGGGCGGTCTGGTAGGCTGCATCCTGACCGGGATCATCTGCATTTTCGTAGGCCCGGTCATCTACATAAGTTCCCCAGGCCCGATCTTCTTCTCTCAGATAAGAATCGGCCAGAACGGCAAACCATTCAGAATGTATAAATTCCGAAGCATGTACATGGACGCCGAAGAACGCAAAGCCGAACTCATGGCCCAGAACAAAATGAGTGACAGCCGAATGTTTAAACTCGACTTCGACCCCCGCGTCATCGGAAACAAAATCCTGCCCGACGGCCGACACAAAACCGGCGTAGGCGAATTCATCCGAAAAACCTCCCTGGATGAATTCCCCCAGTTCTGGAACGTCCTGAAAGGCGACATGAGCCTGGTAGGAACCAGACCAATTCTCCAGGATGAACTGGAACAGTATGAACTACATCATAGAGCACGAATTGCTATCAAACCGGGAATCACCGGGATGTGGCAGGTTAGTGGACGGAGTGATATTACGGATTTCGAGGAAGTGGTTAGGTTGGATACGGAGTATATATCCAATTGGAATTTCGGATTGGATATAAAGATACTTCTGCAGACGGTGAAGACTGTGTTGAAGAGAGAAGGGTCTGTGTGAAAAAAGGTGTGAGTCTATAAATGTGCGGCCAACGCAGTTTACTGAAGTAGGATTGTTGTAAGAGGTTAGTCAAAAACGTAAAAATCGATATTCAAAAAGCGTAAGTGATTTTAATAGGCCACCATTGACTAACAGCTTGGTGCGGTGTTGACAGCAGGCGAGTCTACTCAACAAAACGTTAAAAATCGCAAAAATGATGCTCAAAAGTGGCGTAAAAAGCTCACTTATTTTGAAAATTTGTCAAATTGAACAATCAAACCTAAAAATCAAAACAATGAGGCATACAGAATGACTACAAAATCGTTATTGCAGCACCAACAAATGTTTACTCAACAAAATCAGTTGAGGTCTGATGGTCAATGGTGGAGTTGAATATACATACAAATATAAGCATTTTTGCATAAATATACGCCAGTGAAAAGTAGTGAAAGATGTAACTGATTTTGTTGAGTGAACCTGTCTGGATAAAGATATGTAGGAAAATAGACGAAATATCGAAAAAAGATTTGATTGCTGGGGTAATTGGATACGACAGCATAAGAAAACATTTAGCCGTGTGAACGGTAAGAGGAAAAAGAAATACCATCCATATGGATGTACACATAGATTTTTTTAGAGATTAAAAGACGGAGGAATAGATGTTATGAAAGGCATTATTTTAGCAGGTGGATCGGGCACTCGTCTGTATCCATTAACGAAAGTAACGAGCAAGCAGCTCTTACCTATATTTGATAAACCGATGATTTATTATCCGATGTCTGTTCTGATGAACGCTGGCATCCGTGACATTTTGATTATTTCCACACCGCAGGATACTCCTCGCTTTGAGAACCTGCTGGGTGATGGACACCAGTTTGGTGTGAACCTGACCTATGCTGTTCAGCCTTCTCCGGATGGACTGGCACAGGCTTTTATCATTGGTGCTGACTTTATTGGCAACGATTCTGTGGCTATGGTGTTGGGCGACAACATCTTTGCCGGTCACGGATTAAAGAAAAGATTGAGTGCCGCAGTGGAAAACGCTGAGAGTGGCAAGGGCGCAACGGTGTTCGGCTATTATGTGGACGATCCAGAGCGTTTCGGCATTGTTGAGTTTGATAAGACCGGTAAGGCCATTTCTATCGAGGAGAAGCCAGAACATCCGAAGAGCAACTACTGTGTAACTGGCCTGTACTTCTACGATAACCGTGTGGTTGAGTTTGCAAAGAACCTGAAACCTTCTGCGCGAGGTGAGCTCGAAATCACCGATTTGAACCGTATTTATTTGGAAGATGGTTCTCTGAATGTGGAATTGCTGGGTCAGGGCTTCACTTGGCTGGATACTGGTACACACGAGAGTCTTGTGGATGCCACCAACTTCGTAAAGACTGTCGAGCAGCATCAGCATCGTAAGATTGCTTGCCTAGAAGAAATCGCATACTTGAACGGCTGGATCAGCAAGGATGAGCTGATGGAGGTCTATGAGGTCATGAAGAAGAACCAGTATGGTCAATATCTGAAAGATGTCATGGATGGAAAGTATCAGGAGCATCTGTATTAAAAAGAAGAACCCAAAGATATGTGTAGAGGAGAATAGATTATGAATATTATTGTTACCGGTGGCGCTGGTTTTATTGGTAGTAATTTTGTGTTTCACATGCTGAAAAAGTATCCGGATTACCGGATCATTTGCTTGGACAAGCTGACCTACGCTGGCAATCTGTCCACACTGGCACCTATTATGGACAACCCGAATTTCCGTTTTGTGAAGGCTGACATTTGCGACCGTGAAGCTGTAGACAAACTGTTTGAAGAAGAACATCCGGACATCGTGGTGAACTTTGCGGCAGAATCTCATGTTGACCGTTCTATCGAAGATCCTGGCATCTTCCTCCAGACCAATATCATCGGTACCAGTGTGCTGATGGACGCATGCCGCAAGTACGGCATCCAGCGTTATCATCAGGTTTCTACCGATGAGGTTTATGGCGACCTTCCGTTGGATCGTCCTGACCTGTTCTTCACCGAGGAAACTCCGATCCACACCAGCTCTCCGTACAGTAGCTCCAAGGCTGCCGCTGATCTGCTGGTTCTGGCTTACCACCGCACCTACGGCCTGCCTGTGACCATTTCTCGTTGCTCCAACAACTATGGTCCGTATCACTTCCCGGAGAAGCTGATTCCGCTGATGATTGCTAATGCTCTGGCTGACAAGCCGTTGCCTGTTTACGGCGAGGGTCTGAACGTCCGTGACTGGTTGTATGTGGAAGATCACTGCAAGGCCATTGATCTGATTATCCACAAGGGTCGTGTTGGTGAAGTCTACAACGTCGGCGGTCACAACGAGAAGCAGAATATTGAGATCGTGAAGATTATCTGCAAGGAGCTAGGCAAGCCGGAGAGCCTGATTACCCATGTTGGTGACCGTAAGGGTCATGATATGCGCTATGCAATTGACCCGACTAAGATCCACAACGAGTTGGGCTGGTTGCCGGAGACCAAGTTCGAGGACGGCATTAAGAAGACCATCCAGTGGTATCTCGATAACCGTGAGTGGTGGGAGACTATCATCAGCGGCGAATATCAGAACTACTACGAGAAAATGTACAGCAACCGCTAACAGGAGGAAGGACTATGAAGTTTTTTGTAACAGGCGTTGGCGGTCAGTTGGGTCATGATGTGATGAACGAACTGCTGAAGCGCGGTCATGAAGGTGTTGGTTCAGATATTCAGGAAAACTACAGCGGCGTGGCAGATGGTTCTGCGGTAACAAAAGCACCGTATGTAGCACTGGACATTACTGATAAAGATGCCGTTGAAAAAGTTATTACAGAAGTAAATCCGGATGCTGTCATCCACTGCGCAGCATGGACTGCTGTGGATATGGCAGAGGATGACGATAAAGTAGAAAAGGTTCGTGCCATCAATGTTGGTGGCACCCAGAACATTGCGGATGTTTGCAAGAAACTGGACTGCAAGATGACTTACATCAGCACCGACTATGTGTTCGATGGTCAGGGCACTGAGCCTTGGAAGCCTGACTGCAAGGATTATAAGCCTTTGAATGTGTATGGCCAGACGAAGCTGGAAGGTGAGCTGGCGGTCAGCCAGACGCTGGAGAAGTATTTTATTGTCCGTATCGCGTGGGTATTTGGTCTGAATGGGAAGAACTTTATCAAGACCATGCTGAATGTCGGTAAGACCCATGATACTGTTCGTGTGGTTAATGACCAAATCGGCACACCGACTTATACATACGATTTGGCTCGACTGCTCGTTGATATGAATGAAACTGAGAAGTACGGCTATTACCATGCGACCAACGAGGGCGGTTATATCAGCTGGTACGATTTCACGAAAGAAATCTATCGTCAGGCTGGATATAAGACGGAAGTCCTGCCGGTGACCACGGCAGAGTACGGTCTGAGCAAGGCCTCTCGTCCGTTCAACAGCCGTCTAGATAAGAGCAAGCTGGTGGAAGCTGGCTTTACTCCGCTTCCGACTTGGCAGGATGCACTGAGCCGTTACCTGAAAGAGATCGAGCAGTAATAGAGGAGATAGAAGAAAATGGGACAGATTAAAGTTGAGAAAAATGTAGGTGGCATCGAGGGTCTTTGTGTTATTGAGCCTGCTATTCATGGTGACGCTCGTGGCTATTTCATGGAAACCTACAATGAGAAAGATATGAAGGAAGCTGGCATTGACATCCACTTCGTGCAGGATAACCAGTCCATGTCCACAAAGGGCGTGCTGCGTGGCCTGCATTTCCAGAAGCAGTATCCGCAGTGCAAGCTGGTGCGCGCTGTGCGCGGTACTGTGTTCGATGTCGCGGTTGATCTTAGAAGCAATTCTGAAACTTACGGCAAGTGGTATGGTGTGACTCTGTCCGCTGAGAATAAGAAGCAGTTCCTCATTCCGGAGGGTTTCGCGCATGGTTTCCTGGTTCTGAGTGATGAAGCAGAGTTCTGCTACAAGGTTAATGACTTTTGGCATCCGAATGACGAGGGTGGCATGGCTTGGAACGATCCGGAAATCGGCATTGAGTGGCCGGAGTTGAAGGGCGAGTACAAGGGCAGTGCAAGTGCAGAGGGCTACACGCTGGAAGATGGCACTGCACTGAATCTGAGTGATAAGGACCAGAAGTGGCTGGGATTGAAAGATACTTTTAAATTTTAAGAACACAGGGGTAGGAAGAATGCAGCGGGAAAACGAAGTACAACACGTATTTCTGGTAGGAGCTAAGAGCTTAGGTGCATATGGCGGATACGAGACTTTTGTTTATAAGCTCACAGAGTACCACCAGAATAAGAAAAATATTAAATATCATGTGGCGTGTAAGGCTAACGGTGACGGCTGCATGGATGAAACAAAAGTGGATGGTGTGACCAGAATCAATGATCATGAGTTTGAATTCCACAATGCACATTGTTTCAAGATAGATATTCCTCAGATTGGACCTGCACAGGCAATTTATTATGATGTTGCAGCATTGAAGGCTTGTTGCAAGTACATAAAGGAACATCGGATTAAGCATCCGATCGTTTACATCATGGCCTGCCGTATCGGACCTTTTGCTGGTCATTTCTATAAAGAAATCCATAAGCTGGGTGGTACTGTGTACCTGAATCCGGACGGACACGAATGGATGAGAGCAAAGTGGTCTGCACCGATTCGGAAATACTGGAAGATTTCTGAGCAGATGATGGTCAAATACTGTGATCTTGCTATCTGTGACTCGGTGAATATCGAGAAATATATCCACGAGTGCTATGACGGGAAGGGAATCAGCGGTAGAAATCCTAAAACAACATTTATTGCTTATGGTGCAGATCTGACCCTCAGTAAGTTAGCTGATGACGATGAGAAGCTGGTGAACTGGTATAAAGAAAAAGGACTGACGAAAAAGGATTATTACCTTGTCGTCGGTCGTTTTGTACCGGAGAACTCTTTTGAAGTTATGATTCGAGAGTTCATGAAGAGCAAGAGCAAAAAGGACTTTGCCATTATTACGAATGTGAATGAGAAGTTTTTGAATGAGCTTGAGGAAAAACTTCATTTCAAGAGCGATAAGAGAATTAAATTTGTGGGTACTGTTTATGACCAAGAGCTGCTGAAGAAAATCCGAGAGAATGCTTATGCATATTTCCACGGTCACACGGTTGGCGGTACTAACCCATCACTGATTGAAGCCCTTGGAAGTACCGATTTGAATTTACTGGTTGACGTTGGCTTCAATAAAGAAGTCGCAGAAGATTGTGCTTTGTATTGGAGCCGAAAGCCAGGGAGTCTTGCAAAGCTGATTGATAAAGCGGATCAGATGAGTACAGATGAAATTACAGAGATGGGCTGGAGAGCCAAGAAGCGTGTGGCAGAGGAGTATACATGGGATAAAATTTGCGGACAGTACGAGCGTATTTTTGAGAAAGCTAAGAGGTAAGCAGAATGATAAATTTTTTTGCGGTTGTTGTGTTGTATAATACTTTTGTTAACGATTCGATTACTATAAATAATTTAAAAAAAATACACTCGCATTCGGTTGATATCATTGTCGTAGATAATAGCACAAAGGATTTTAATAACGAAAAAGAGACAAAAGCGAATAATTGGACTTATTTATCTATGAATGGAAACGCTGGTCTCTCTAAAGCCTATAATCGTGCTCTTGATTATTTAAAAGATGAAGACGGAATAGTGATTTGGTTTGATGATGACACAAATGTAACACAGGAATATTTTGATGCATTGGAGCTGAACGCTAAAGAATTTAAGGATAGTGACATTTTTGTTCCGATTATGCAGGGGCAAGATGGAAAATATTGGTCTCCAAATGAGGCGCGATTTTTTAAGAATAGACAAATTAAAACTTGTAATCAAAATATTCCGAATGATAAGATAAATGCAATTAATAGTTGTATGGCAGTTCGACTTGCAGTATACAAAGATTATCGTTATGATGAGAGATTGTTTTTGGATCAGGTTGATCATAATTTCTTTTATGATCAGAGAAAATTGAAACGTAAAGTGAAAATATTGAATGTAGTGATACATCATAATTTTTCTACAAAAAGTAAAATGAAGAGTATTGAAAGCCTAAAAACAAGGTACAGAATTATGATTCCGGATTTCTTGACATATTCTAGCAAAACAAGAGGTAGATACTATTTAGGACTTATAAAAGTTGCCGGATGGGGGGTAAGAGAAGGAATTAAGTACAAAAATATCAGCTTTTTCTTTTGGACATTAAATGAAGCTGGAAAATGGAAAGGAAATCATAAGAGATGAATAAATCAATTTTAAACAGTAAACTTGCCTACTGGGTTAAAGGTATATATCAAATTGGAATTGATAAGCATGAAAAATTAACGGTAAATTCCGCAATGGATACAGAGGGATTTTCTGAAATAATTGAAAATGCGCCACCAAAGTCTGTATGTAAAATTGCGTTTATCGTGCAGGGAATCGCAAAATTTTCTGGGGGTATTACTTCGGTTTTACGATTAGGAACATATTTGGAGAAATACGGTCATTCGATTTCATATTTGGATTATACAAACCAAAATATGGCTGAAATAAAAAATAATGCAGCGTTTAATTTGCCGAGTTATAAAGGCACAATAAAGAATTACTACAAAGCAGGAAAAGAAGAATATGATGTAGTTATTGCTACAAGTTGGGAATCATTTTATCGATTAAATAAGTTTAGAGCTTATAAAATGTATTTTGTTCAAGATTATGAGCCATATTTCAGTAAATTTAATGAAAAGTTTTTATTGGCAAAAAAGACATATGAATTAGGAGCACACATCGTAAGTCTTGGATCATGGAATATCGAAATGATAAGAAAAGAATGTAATACTACGTCAAAATTGGAGGCTCTTAGTTTTCCATATGAACCTAATGAATACTCTTTAAGTGTAAAAAGAAAATATTTAAGTTATGCACACAAAAAGTGCTTGAAAATTGCTGTATATACGAAAGAAGAAGGAAAAAGGATTCCCAATATCTTACAATATATATTGAAGAAAGCTTCCGAAGATTTTGAAAAAAAAGGAATACGGCTTGATATTGTATTTTTTGGCTTGAAAAACAATTATGCAGTTTCGATTGGAAGAAATCTAGGAAAATTGACCAAGAAGCAGCTTGTAGAGTTATATAATAATTGTGATTTTGGAATGTGTGCATCGATGACTAATATTTCTTTGGTTCCATATGAAATGTTGGCAACTGGATTGCCCGTTATTGAATTTTCTGATGGTTCTTATAGCGATTTTTTACCGGAAGCATCTGCTACATTAATAGATTATAATTATCATACTCTAGTAACGAGGTTAGAAGAGCTTCTTAAAAATCCAAAACTAATTGAAAAACAAATTGAAATAGGCAGAGCTGCATTGGAAAAACTGAGTTGGGAAAATACAGCCTCTGAATTTGACAAGATATTACAGTCGTTGTTGGAGAAGTGAGATGGAGTTAATAAGTGTCGTTGTTCCTGTATATAATGTGGAGAAATATTTAGAAAGATGTGTTTTGAGTATTGTTAATCAAACCTACACAAATTTGGAAATTATTTTAGTAGATGATGGATCAACGGATCAAAGCGGCTTTATTTGCGATGAACTTAATAATCAGGATGATAGAATTAAAGTTATCCATAAGTTAAATGAAGGTTTGGGATTGACACGCAACAGGGGTGTTAGAGAAGCCAAGGGGGAGTATATCTGCTTTATAGACAGCGATGATTATATTGATAAACAGTATATCGAAACAATATATTTTGATTTGAAAAAACAAGGGGCAGATGTTTGCTATTGTGGACATACAAAAGACGTGGATGGAAAGTATGAAATACGAAAAAATCCATTAGCAGGTAAGAGCTTTTGGGGTCAGAAAATAAAGGATGAAATTATACCACGAATGTGTGGATGTAGGATTGGAAATGACAATATTGAAATGTCATCTTGTATGGCTATTTATTCTACAAAAATAATAGAGAAGTATTCCTTGGAATTTCCTTCGGAGCGCCAATATATAAGTGAAGATTTGATTTTTAACATTAACTATTTGGCAAAGTGCAATAAGATATGCATGAGTGATTGTGTTGGATATTTTTATGTTACGGTTAGTTCCTCACTTACCCGAAAATATAATCCTGATAGACTTCATCAACAAATTGTTATGACTAAGAAAGTTATTGAAATAACACAGGAGATTGGGGTATTCACATTAAGTGAAAATAGAATTTATAATAATTTCATGACATGGGTTCGAGCAATAATTAAAGCTGAGCAAAATAAATATTCAGAAATTGGATTAATGGAGTCTATTAATCGAATAGCCGGAATTTGTGATGATAATTATGTCAGAGAAATATCAAATAAATTCGACAATGTAGGTATTAAAAAAACATCAAAAACAATTAACACACTAATAAGACAGAGGGCTATAGTACTGTTGTGGATAATCATGTTTATGAAAAACAAATTGGGGGTGTAGAATATGTACAAGATTAAACCCCAAACACTTTTATTTTTTATACTGTACATTGTTTTGTTCGAGGGCATATTAATCAATGTATTTCATATACCTGGAATTATTATGTATGTGGCAGACTTTTTACTAGTTTTCTTGATCATATACAGTCTCATAAAAAATAAAAAATTGGGAAAAGAAGAAAAGATTATAAAAAATATAATTATATTATATATATTTATCGTTACGTTTTCCTACATAGCAAATTTTCAGAATATTTTGTATTTCATTGGCGGATTTAGAAGTGTATTCAGACTTTTCTTTTTCTTTCTTCTATGCACCATTTATTTGACTAAAAGTGATATGGTTAAGTTTATGAAGAAACTAGACGGTATTTTTTATATAAATGCTGCTATTATGATGAGTCAGTACTTTATTTTTGGATTAAATCAGGATTATTTAGGAGGAATCTTCGGAACTCATCAAGGCTGTAATGGTCCGCTAAATATTTTTTTTGTGGTAATTGTTTCATATTCAGTCCTAGCCTATGTGAATAAAAGAGAATCCTTGAATTTTTTAATTACTAAGTGTGGTCTGGCATTGGCATTGGCGGGATTAGCAGAATTGAAGTATTTTTATATTGAATTCGTTATAATTATTATTTTTGCTTTTTTAACTACCGGGTTCACTTGGAGAAAATTAGGCTTAGTGTTTTTCTCGATTGTAGGACTTGCTGTGGGAATCCAAATAATAGATAAATTATTCGGAATGGGCTATGTATTTAATGTAGATTTCATTATAAAGGATTCTACTAGCGGGGGATATACTAGTACTGGTGATTTAAGTAGAGGTGCTTTTATAGCGGCTATTGAAAACGGATTCTTGGACACTGTCTGGAAGAAATTGTTTGGTCTTGGATTGGGAAATTGTGAGTCTGGAACTATCTTTGCGGCGGCTACTCCATTTTATTTAAGATATAGAGTTTTGCACTATGACTGGTTTGCTTCCATGCATACGTTCCTTGAGCTGGGATGGTGCGGATTGCTTTTCTACGGCCTTTTTTTTCTAATGATAGCTGTGTTTACTTTCAGGCTAGGCAAGAAATATGATATAAATTTATTTTATATTAAACTTACGTGTCTATATGCAATTCTTTTCTTTTTAGTGTTTTTTTATAATCAAACATTACGACAAGATATCGCATATCTCATAGCTTTTTGTTTAGCAATATCGTTTGTTTCCAAGAAAGATAAGGCTATGATAAAATGAGAGTAGTTGGGAAAAGATAAGGTGTGAGGTGATTATAAAATGAATGATAACAAGCTGGTATCTGTTATAGTGCCCGTATATAAAGTTGAACAGTATTTAGATAGATGTATAAATAGCTTGGTTAATCAGTCGTATTCGCACATTGAAATTATTTTGGTTGATGATGGATCACCTGATAGTTGTTATCAAATCTGTGAAGATTGGGCACAAAGAGATCCCAGAATTAAAGTAGTACATAAAATGAATGGGGGATTGTCTGATGCCAGAAACAGGGGATTAGAAATTGCTAGAGGATCCTATATATGTTTTGTTGATAGTGATGACTATGTAGCTAAAAAGTATATAGAGGTTTTATATAACTTAATATGTAATTACCATACTGAGATGTCTGCGGTTTCGCACAAAGAATTTTTTTCTGTAAAACAAGAAAAAGATGACAATATAATCAATGAAGAATTAACCACTGTTTTTGAGGGAAAGGACGCAATAAGGCAGCTTTTTTCTAATAACACATTTGCTAATTATGCATGGAATAAAATGTATAAGAGAGAACTATTTGAGAATGTTCGATTTCCAGTAGGAAGAAAAATGGAAGATTTGGGAACAACATATAAGTTGTTGCTTAATGCAAAAAGAATAGCGTATTCAACAGAAGTACTTTATTACTATTATCAGCGAGAGGATAGTATTTTGCATAAAGTAAATCTTGATTTTTATCGAGACAAGTTTCTATTATCAAGAGAACGTTATGAGAAGATACAAAGTATTTATCCAGATTTAAAAGAAAATGATTTCTTTTATTTGGGAGTTTTACTTGAAACTTATCCTAAATTAAATGGTTTGATAGAATATGACTGGATAGATGCTACCAAAAGAGCATTTGCAAAATGCAAGAAAATGATTAATTCAAAGGGAAAGGTCAAATGCTTTATTTTTATGTATTGCAATAGATTTTATCGATATATTAATAAAGAAAAATAATTGGTAGAGGAAGAAAGCGTAGAATAAAGATGATGTACTATCTTAAGGAAAAATTGAAAATATACTGGAATTATTTTCAGTCCGAAAGGCGTATTCATAACAATATATGTGATCATAAATTGAATCCCCAAAAAAAATATGCCTTTGTTTTGTTTGCTGCAGATTATAATAATCTTGGAGATTTGGCTATTACAGTATCTCAACAGAAATTTCTAGAAGAATTGATTGGTGAAGAATATACTGTTGTAAAGATTAATGAGAGTGATACATATGATTGGATCCGGGAAATAAAAAAAATGCCTCCAGATAACATACTTATTACATTAATTGGAGGTGGAAATAGTGGATCACTATATGACTTTATTGAAATACCTAGGAGATTTATACTTAAGTCTTTTAGAAGTTATAAAATTATTTCTTTTCCGCAGACAATTTCCTTTGACGATAGTGAACAAGCACTTGCAATAAAAAACGAGTTTACATCACTTGCGAATAGATGTAAAAACCTTACGCTAGTAGCGAGAGAAAAAAACTCAGAAAGAATTTATAAAAGTAATTCCAAAGCGCGCGTTTTGTTAACACCAGATATAGTTTTTTCTTATGAAAAATATGTGAAGTTAGGTGGAAATAGACAGGCTAATTCTGTTGCTTTAGTGTTAAGAGACGATAAGGAAAAAGCATTGGATGTATCGTTTCAAAGAAGCTTAATTGAATTGGCAGAAAAGCGTTTTGATAAAGTGGAATATATGGATACTTGCGATGTCGAATATAAAGAAAACAATGCACAAAAATTATTAGACGACTATTTAGCTCAGTTGCAATCTATAAGTCTTGTAATTACAGATAGGCTTCATGGAATGATATTGAGTTACATTACAAAAACGCCATGCATTGTTTTTAACAATAGCAATCAAAAAATTGAATCTACTTACAATACATGGTTGCAAGGACAAAATATAGTAAGACTTTTCAACTCTGAAAGGGTGGAAGACCTTAACCAATTAATAGATGACATGATGAACCAGAGCGAATATATATCAGTTAATCTGGATGAAAAATTTGACTCGCTTCGGGAAATTGTGAAGGGGGAACTATAATGAAGGAAATACATGTGAAGCGTTTTTTTGAATGCTTGATTCCAGTTACAGTATGTAATCTGAAATGTAGTTACTGCTATGTAATTCAGCGTGATTATCGTAATATGAAATTAGCAGAACTCAAATATACGCCAGAGCATATTGGAAAGTGTTTAACTAAAGAGCGACTGGGGGGGGAGTGCTTCTTTTCAATATGTGGCGCGGGAGAAACACTTGCGCAACCTGAAACACTCAGAATTGCTAAGGAACTTCTTAGGAATGGGCATATTGTAAATATAACTACAAATGGCACATTAAAAAATAGATTTCGAGAACTTGAAAACTTTACGCAAGAAGAAAAAGAAAGACTGCATTTAAGCTTTTCACTTCACTATTTGGAACTGAAGCGCCTTAATTTGTTAGAAAATTTTTTTGAAAACGTGTTGTTTGTAAAAAAACAGGGTTGCTCTTTTATTGTTCAAATCAATTTATGTGACGAGTACATTCCGTATCTTGAAGAAATTAAGTCTATTTGCGAAAGTAGACTTGGTGCATGGCCACAGGTAGCAGCAACAAGAAAGGAAAGTTCAAATCTTACGAAGATTGAATTTTTAACAGAATTAAGCGATGAGGAATATATTGAACGAGGAAGAGAGTTTAAATCTCCTTTGTTTGATTACACAATCGAAAATTTTAATGTTAAAAGAGAAGAATTCTGCTATGCAGGTCAAAGGTCTGGAACATTGAATTTGGCTGATGGAACGCTTCATAAATGCTATGCAGACCCAAAGCCACAGAGAATTTTTGATGATCCCTGCAAGCCGATTGTATTTGAGCCAATCGGGACGAATTGTGGGTGTGCTTTTTGTTTGAATTCAAGCCACTTTATGTCGCAGGGAGTAATAGATAATGGAGATAAACGAACATATTGTAGTTTGAGAGATCGACCTGAAGCTGAGTGGTTTAATGAAACCATGCGTACTGCACTATCAGGAAAACTATGGGATACAAATCCGTCTTTAGATCTTTCAGAGCAAGAGAGATTTAATAGAAAACAAAGACGGGTGATTTTCTATTATAAAGTGCGTAGCGCAATTGCAAGGCCGATTAGGAAAATCATAGGAAGGAAATAATTTAATGGGAAAATCTGGCGAGTTACTAAAAAATACCGCTATTATATCTATCGGTAAAATGGGTACACAGGTCGTTAACTTCTTGCTTTTACCGCTTTATACTGCAAAATTGACAACTGAAGCATACGGTAACTTCGATTATGTGACGACCATTGCATCTTTTTTAGTGCCGTTAATGACGATGCTTATGGAGGAGTCGATGTTTCGATTCCTTATTGATAGCCAGACGGATGAAGAAAAAGAGACAATCATTAGCCACACTTTTCTATTTTGTTTTGTTAGCGGTTTTATAACGAGTCTAATTATTGGAGGAGTAAGCTGGATTTTCAATTACAGCATTGGATATTCAATTCTAATATATTGTATTTCGAGCCTTTTTATTGCATTGTCTAA
>OLNH01001011.1_pt1 | contig 17702 bp, 14 predicted proteins | sample 1643101 | NCBI WGS metagenome assembly OLNH01 (sample SAMEA3136758, study PRJEB25190) | human gut metagenome | biome: human gut; feature: human-associated habitat; material: faeces | place: Austria | collected 2013
ATTTGGTTATGAGCAAGTAGCGAAGCGGATTGCGAATATCCGCTTGACTCAAATCAAGTAAGTCCCCTGCTTCAGACAGCCAGGTGCGGTTTATCTAAACAGATGCTGAAAAAAGAATAAAGAAATCAGTAACAGCCTGTGAAATTTCCGTGATTTCACAGGCTGCTTTGCGTAACAGGTAGAAAAATAAAAACAGATGTGTTAAAATGTATCGTAAATTATTTCTGATAAAAAAGAAACAAGAGATGTAAATCGTAACAGGGAGGAATAAGGATAAATATGGGAATGGCAGTGGTAACGCTGAAAAAAGGAGAAGGAAGACTTCTGAAATCCGGCGGAATGTGGATTTTTGATAATGAGATAGATACGATCATGGGAAGCTTTACCAACGGAGATCTGGTTCTGATACATGACTTCGATGGATATCCGCTGGGAAAGGGATTTATAAATACCAATTCCAAAATTACAGTACGTCTTCTCACAAGAGATGAACATGTGGAGATTGATGAAGCATTTCTGGAGAAGAGGGTGCGGGATGCATGGGAATACCGTAAGAAAGTTGTAGATACAGGAAGCTGCAGACTGATTTTCGCAGAGGCAGATTTCCTTCCCGGGATCGTGGTGGATAAGTTCTCTGATGTGCTGGTTGTACAGTCACTGGCTCTGGGAATCGACCGTTTTAAAGAAACAATTATAGAACTTCTGAAGAAAGTTCTGGCTGAGGACGGCATCCAGATCCGTGGTGTTTATGAGAGAAGCGATGTGAAAGTCAGAAAGCAGGAAGGCATGGAGCTGGTGAAGGGCTTTATCGGACCGGAGTTCCCTACACTGGTACAGATCGAAGAGAACGGTGTCAAATATGAAGTAGATGTAAAAGACGGACAGAAAACAGGATTTTTCCTGGATCAGAAATATAACAGACTGGCGATCCAGAAATTATGTAAGGGAGCCAGAGTGCTGGACTGCTTTACCCATACCGGATCTTTCGCACTGAATGCAGGGATTGCAGGTGCTGCAAGTGTTACAGGTGTGGATGCTTCCCAGCTTGCAGTGGATCAGGCCACAGACAATGCTGCACTGAATGGCTTATCCGACACTGTGAAATTTATCTGTGAGGATGTATTTGAACTTCTCCCTGAACTGGAAGAAAGGGGAGAGAAATTCGATGTGGTCATCCTGGATCCCCCTGCATTTACCAAGTCCAGAAATTCCATAAAAAATGCAGTAAAGGGTTACCGTGAGATTAATCTCCGTGCCATGAAACTTGTGAAGGACGGCGGTTATCTGGCAACCTGTTCCTGCTCTCATTTCATGGATTATGAACTTTTTACCAGAACCATCGGACAGGCTGCGAAGAATGTACACAAACGCCTTCGTCAGGTGGAATACAGAACCCAGGCACCGGATCATCCGATCCTGTGGGCAGCAGATGAATCTTACTATCTGAAATTCTATATTTTCCAGGTATGTAATGATAAATAGGAAAGTGAGGAATAAAAATGAGTTTTAAAGAAGTGAATCCATCAGAACTGAATATGAATCCGTTTACAACTATCGGAAAGGACTGGCTGCTAATCACAGCAGGTAATGAAGAAAAATGCAATACCATGACAGCAAGCTGGGGAGCCATGGGTGTAATGTGGGGAAAAAATGCAGTAACTGTATACATTCGTCCACAGAGATATACCAAGGAATTTGTAGACAGAGAGGATACATTTACAATCTCTGTTCTTGGTAAGGAGTACAGAAAAGCACTGAATTACTGCGGAACTGTATCAGGAAAAGGATCAGATAAGATCAAAGATGCAGGGCTGACTCCGTATTATACAGACGGAACAGCAGGGATCGAAGAAGCAGATATGATCATGGTATGCAGAAAAATGTATCATGACGAGATCAAACCGGAGTGTTTTGACGCACCGGAAAACGACGGAAAATGGTATCCTGAGAAAGATTATCATACCATGTATATTGCAGAAGTTCTGAAAGTTCTTGTAAGAGAGTAAGACAGGAAAGGTCAGAAAAGAGGAAATAATGAGAGATAAAATAAACAAATTTATGCAGGGACGTTACGGTGTGGACCAGTTTGCAAGGTTCACACTGGGTGTTGCGCTTTTTCTGGTAGTAATAGGATCTTTTATGAGACGAAGTGCTGTCGGTGGAATTCTGGACATGCTGGGATTTATACTGATCATTTACACATACTACCGTATCCTTTCCAGAAATGTTTCTGCACGTTACAGTGAAAATCAGAAATACCTGGCACAGACACAGAAACTGCGCAGCAGATTTAACAGGGAAAAGAGTATGATGAAGCAGAGAAAAACACATCATATCTATACCTGCCCGGGCTGCGGACAGAAGATCCGTATTCCCAGGGGAAAAGGTCAGAAAGTAGAGATCGAATGTCCCAAGTGTCATGAGAAATTCATAAAGAGGAGATAAAATGTTTGGTTATGTGGTGATGAACAAACCGGAGATCCGTTTTAAGGATTTTGACCTGTACAGATCCTTTTACTGCGGATTGTGCAGAGAACTGAGAGAGAAATACGGAATATCCGGTCAGATATCCCTGACCTATGACATGACATTTGTAGTTATTCTGCTCAGTGCCCTTTATGAGCTGCCTACGCTGAAGGGAACTACCCGCTGCGTGATCCACCCGGTACAGAAACAGCAGGTAAGAAAGAATGCCGCTACAGAATACGGCGCTGATATGAACATCCTTCTTACTTATTATAAATGCAGAGACGACTGGGAAGATGAGAAAAAGGCTGCAGCACTGGGATATGCGAAGATCCTTCAGGGCAAAAATAAAAAACTGAGCCGGCATTATCCGGAAAAGGCAGCGAAGATCCGGCAGCTTCTTCATGAACTGTCGGCAATGGAGCAGGCAGGGGAAAAGGATATAGACAGGATGTCCGGCTGCTTTGGCAGGATCATGGAAGAAATCCTGGCATGGAAACCGGATGTCTGGGAGAATACCCTGAGACGGATGGGATTTTATCTGGGAAAATTTATCTATCTTCTGGATGCCTATGATGATGTGGAAAAAGATGTGAAAAGTGGAAATTACAATCCCTTTTCAGAGAAATATAAAATGAAAGGGTTTGACGGGCAGGTACAGCAGCTTCTGATCATGATGATGGCACAGACCTGCAGAGAATTTGAGAAGCTTCCTATTATACAATATACGGATATTCTGAGAAATATTCTTTACTCCGGTGTGTGGTGCCGTTTTGAAGCCATCCGGAAACAGCGGAAGGAAGCAGGGGAGAGAGAACATGATTGATCCGTACAGTATACTGGGAGTGGACAGAAATGCATCAGATGATGAGATAAAAAAGGCCTACCGTAAGTTAAGCCGTAAGTATCATCCGGATGCCAATATCAATAATCCGAATAAAGAGCAGGCAGAAGAAAAATTTAAACAGGTACAGCAAGCATATGAGCAGATCATGCGTGAAAAAGAGCAGGGCAGCGGATATGGCAGCTATGGCGGCGGATTTGGTGGATTCAGTGGTTTTTCCGGACAGACAGAAAACAGCTATCAGGATGAAGAAGCCATACGCAGACAGGCAGCAGCCAATTATATCCAGAGCGGTCATTACAGGGAAGCTATGAATGTACTGCAGTCTCTGGAACAGCGTAATGGACAATGGTATTATCTGTCCTCCATGGCGAATATGGGCCTGGGAAACAATGTAAATGCCTTGAACGATATCCGGGAAGCCGTGCGCCAGGAACCGGATAATGCACAGTACCGGATGCTTCTTCAGCAGATGGAGGGCGGAGGAACCTGGTATCAGGAAATGCAGAATCCTTTTGGCGGCATGCCCACTGGAGGGGATGATTACTGTATGAAACTCTGTCTGGCGAACCTTGCCTGCAGTCTGTGCTGCCCGGGAGGTGGCGTGTTCTGCTGTTGACAGGATTTTGAAGGAAAATATAAGTTTGTAATTGACAACTCTCTTTTGAAAGACTACTATATTAAAGTGGTGATTGAATAAAGACCAGAGGAGGAAAATATAATGAGTATTCGTATTGGTATTTTAGGCTATGGCAACCTTGGCCGTGGTGTAGAGTGTGCCATCAAACATAATCCGGATCTGGAGCTTGTGGCAGTGTTCACACGCCGTGATCCTCAGACAGTAAAGGTCCTTACAGAAACAGCTTCTGTATATTCTGTAAATGACGCGGAGAAAATGAAAGACAAGATCGATGTTCTGATCATCTGCGGAGGAAGTGCTACAGATCTTCCGAAACAGACCCCTGAATATGTAAAATATTTCAATGTTATTGACAGTTTTGACACTCATGCAAAGATCCCGCAGCATTTCGAAGCAGTAGATAAAGCTGCCAAAGAGAGCGGACATGTAGGAATCATCTCTGTTGGCTGGGATCCGGGAATGTTCTCCCTGAACCGTCTTTATGCAAATGCGATCCTGACAAACGGAAAAGATTATACATTCTGGGGCAAAGGTGTCAGCCAGGGACATTCTGATGCTATCCGCCGTATCAAAGGCGTAAAAGACGGAAAACAATATACAATCCCTGTAGAAGCGGCTCTGGAAGCTGTACGTAACGGAGAGAATCCGGAACTTACAACCAGACAGAAACATACCAGAGAGTGCTTCGTAGTAGCTGAAGAAGGCGCGGATCTGGCTCAGATCGAGAATGAGATCAAGACAATGCCGAACTATTTCGACGAATATGATACAACTGTACACTTCATTACAGAGGAGGAACTGAAACGTGACCACAGCGGAATCCCACACGGCGGATTCGTGATCAGAAGCGGTAAAACAGGATGGAATGATGAGAACAGTCATGTGATCGAATACAGCCTGAAACTGGATTCCAACCCGGAATTCACGTCTTCTGTACTCGCTGCCTATGCAAGAGCTGCATACCGCATGAGCAAAGAAGGACAGACAGGTGCCAAGACCGTATTTGATGTAGCACCTGCATATTTAAGTGCCGCAGACGGAGCAGAACTGAGAAAACATCTCCTGTAATCACGAAAACAGATTTCGGAAAGTATGTAAAAAGTATGAAAAGAGGCAGGGCTTTTTGTGAGCTTTGTCTCTTTTTATAGAAAAAAATTGTGATTATTTAGTGAATATTTAACATAATTTTACTTGTATGTTGACGGACTATTCAAGATGTAATATAATAGGGTCATAGAAACGTAACAACATTGTAAAAAAATATTATCTTATCAGATAATAAAAATGAAAGAAAAGGAAGGTATATATGCAAAACGTTAACAAGAAGTTTAGAAGCTGGGGGATACTTCTGCTCCTGTTGTTTTTTGCTGTAGGGGTATCTGTACTTTTTAATGCTTCAGATGTGCAGGCGAAGACGAAGACCGGCTTTGTAACCATTAATGGCAAGTCATATTACATAAAAGAAGACGGTTCCAAGCTGAAAGGATGGCTGGAGCTGAACGGAAAGAAATACTATTTCAATAAGAGTACGGGCGTACAGGTAAAAGGATGGGTCAAGAACTCCAAAGGCCAGAAACGTTATTTCAGCAAGGGCGCAGGCGTGATGCTTACCGGATGGGTAACGGATTCCAAGGGCCAGAAGAGATATTTCAATACCAGAACCGGTTACATGCAGACAAGATGGCTCACATTGAAAGGCAGGAAATATTATTTCTACAGCCAGAGCGGCGTAGCTGCATGTAAGACATTCCTGACAGACAGTAAGAAAAATACAAGATATTTTACAAGTGCCTGCTATATGCTCACAGGATGGGCGAAGAATTCCAAGAATGAATCCAGATACTTCGAATCATCCGATGGTATTATGGCCAAAGGTTTTACAACCCTCAGTGGAAAGACCTACTATTTCAATACCCGCAGCGGTAAGATGGTCACAGGCTGGAAGACGATTAATTATAATAAATACTATTTTGATAAATCTACTGGTGTGATGGCTACCGGAGAGGTGACTATTAACGGCAAAAAGTATAAGTTTAATTCAAATGGTGTTATGATTGATACGACCAGTCCTACGGGCACAAAGACCATTAAGAACTATCTGGCAGGTGCACTGCAGCCAGTAGGAAAGGCTCTGTATGTATGGGGCGGCGGATGGAATGACTCCACCAGAAAAGGCATCAGTTCCACGATGACGAATTTCTATAACAGCCAGAGCAGCAGTTATGACTATAATAATTACAGAGATTTAAGTACAGCAAACAGAGCGAAAGGATTTGACTGTTCCGGTTTCGTGGGATGGGCAGCATATCAGATCATGCAGTCCAAGTCCGGTATCGGAAGCGGTTATACAGTAGTATCAGGAGAAATCGGAAGCCTGTATAAGTCCAATGGATGGGGAAGTATCCGCACACAGGCGAACCTGGCAAGCAGCAACTGGAAAGTATATCCAGGTGATGTTGGATATGACAGCGGTCATACATGGATCATTCTGGGACAGTGCAAAGATAAGAGTGCAGTGATCGTTCACTCTACACCGAATGCAGGTGTACAGATTTCAGGTACCCCGACACCAAGTGGAAGCTATTCCAGCCAGGCGATCACACTGGCTCAGAAATATATGTCCAGATATGCCGGATATACCAAATATGATTACCATACTTCCAGTGGTAACTATATCCGAAGAGGTAATTATTTCAGATGGAACAGAAGCACTCTTTCTGATCCGGATGGATACCTGAACATGACAGCAGATCAGATTCTTGCAGATCTTTTTAACTGAATCAGGTAAATCTCCTGCTTCAGCCGGAAACATCTGACTGATTTAAGAAAATGTAACAGAAATAAGATAATTAAGAAAACGGTTTCCCATGGGAAGCCGTTTTCTTGTGTAAAATTCCTGATTGATTTCAAAAAGGTTACTAAATGTTACAGAAATTTAAACTTTTTCCTGGATAAACCTTGCGTTTACCGTAATTATATGTTAATATATACGGGAATTGAATTAGATATTGCAAAAATATTACATGATAGAAAAGAGATGGTTACTGCTTATACGCCGAAATCCGTAGCATACCGAGAGAAATGTCTTGTCGGGCATGGAGTGAACAGTAACAAGAAATATGAAAAGGTGAGAGGTCATGAAGAAAAGAATTGTATGTCTGACATTGGCGCTTATGATGAGCACAATGCAGGTTGTCAGTGTAAGCGCATCCAGAGAAGATGAATTAAGAGAAGAGCAGGCGATCACAAGCCAGCAGCTTGATGCTACCTATTCCCGTATGGATGAGCTGGCAAATGCGAAAGCACAGCTTGAGAGTGAAATCTCTGAACTGGATTCCAGCCTTGTGAGCGTAATGGTTTCCATTGACACTCTTAAGAACGATATTGATAATAAAGAAGTAGACATTATTAAAACCAAGCAGGATCTGGCGAAAGCACAGAAAGCCCGTGATACACAGTATGAGAACATGAAGAAACGTATCCAGTGTCTGTATGAACAGGGCGGAGACACTGCATGGTTCCAGATGATGTTGAATTCAGAGGATCTCAGTGATCTGCTCACAAGAGCTGAGAATACACAGCAGATGTATGAGCAGGACAGAAAGAACCTGGATAAATATGTAAATACTATTGAAGAAGTAAAGAATCTGAAAGCTCAGTATGAATCAGATAAAGCAGAACTGGAAGAAATGAAATCTTCTTATGAAGAACAGTCCTATGTACTGCAGTGTCAGATCGACGAGAAAAAATCTGCATCCGCAGACTATGAGAACGAGATCGCATATGCACAGCAGCAGGCTACAGAATATGCCAACCTTCTTGCAGAACAGACAGCAGAGATCGAGAGACTGGAAGCTGAGAGAATTGCAGCAGAGGAAGAGGCAAGACGCCAGGCTGAAGAAGAAGCAGCAAGGCAGGCGGCTGAGGCAGCAGCTGCAGAAGCAGCTGAAGAAGAAGCAGAAGCTGAGGAAGCAGACGAAGAAACTTCAGATGATGTAGAATATGATGAAGATGGAAATGTGATCGAAGATACAGAAGATACTTCAGATGATGTGGAATATGACGAAGACGGCAATGTGATCGATAACACAGATTCCTCTGAAGATGATACAGAAGAAACTTCTGACGATGTAGAATATGACGAGTACGGAAACGTGATTGATTCCGATAACACAGTATCCCAGGAGGAATATGAAAGCCAGCAGTCCGCTTCCAGCTCAGAAAGCTCTTCCTCTTCAGGATCAGGATCTGCTGTAGTGGATTACGCTACGCAGTTCGTAGGAAATCCGTATGTATGGGGTGGAACAAGCCTTACAAACGGTGCTGACTGCTCGGGTTTCGTACAGAGTGTATATGCCAACTTCGGTGTAAGCCTTCCGAGAACATCTTATGAACAGCAGAATGCAGGTACAGAAGTATCCTACGCAGATGCACAGCCAGGAGATCTGATCTGCTACGGCGGTCATGTAGCCATTTATATGGGCAACGGACAGATCGTACATGCGTCTAACTCCGTAGACGGTATCAAGATCAGTGATAATGCAGCATACAGAACAATTGTATCTGTAAGAAGATTGGTATAAAAACAAACACATACAGGGCCATGGAGATCACATATTCTCCGTGGCCTTTTTATGTCATAAGAAATTACTTCATGATGTTTCTGTGACATAAGAATCCCTCCGACAGGATCCTTTTTTGTATTCTGAAAAATCATATAGGAAAATTGTATAAAACATTGATAAATAGTTGACATTCCGTAGAGTTAGTGTTACTATAATGACAGTATAATTCCATACAGAACATATTAAGTGCTGATACCGTAAAAGAAACGGTACAGAGAGAGGGAATCAGGTGAGAAACCTGAGCGATCCGGTCACTGTAACAGAGGAGTGAATCTCGAAGATCCATTGTGCCATAGCATGAGAAGGAGAGAGGAGCGATGAGCCTGGAGCCAGGAAACCTGCTTGGTATGGCGAGGTTAAACTTCCGTGTAAAGTGTAACAACCAACTCCGTTGAATCCGCAGCTTCGGAGTGTTGTCTGCTTTTATCTGAAGGCAGACATTTTTTATGGAATGCGCCTGTTCTTTATGAATTATACATGATTAAATGGCAGGCGATACTACTTCGGATTTATTCGTTCCCTCCGCGCACTCATGAACGGATTTTTTTCTACCCCGGAGTAGCGTCGCTCCCTCTTATTTATGTAGCTATTATGTAGAGTTAAGAATACTGTAATGAATGTTCAATACTTTGTTAATTGGAAAGTGATTGATGATTCATTAGAGTATTTTTTTATATAAGAGGAATTATGTCGCTGAAGTAGTCAATCCTGTAGGCAGGATTTTTTGAAACAAAGAAATTATAAGAAAGAAGGAAGATAAAATGGAGAAACCTTATTGGGAAGGCAAAGAATACTCATATTTCAGTCATAAGAAATGTGAATTTTTTCCGTGTCATAAAAATGCGGATCCGAAGGATTTCAACTGTCTGTTCTGTTACTGCCCTCTGTATGCACTTGGAGAGAATTGTGGAGGAAATTTCAGATATACAGATAAGGGAATAAAGGACTGTACCAATTGTCTGGTTCCACATAAAAGAAAGAATTACGGCTATATAACCGGGAAATATCAGGAATTGGCTGAGATGATGAAGAAGGTAAAGGAAGTTAATCAGAAATAAAGCAGGAAAGTGTCAGATTACCCCAGATAAGAGAGAACGATTCTCATTGTAATATATATTCAGGTCTGTTAGAATAAATGTAACAAAAGAAAAATCTTCAAACAAACAGCGGAAAGCGTTATCCGTGTTATATCTGTAATCTATCTATTAGTCTTGTAATGCATTTCACACATGCAGAACACACTTTTCACACACACAAAAGAAAATGCAGCACAAGCATTTGACATCCTTTCCTGACAGTGTTTTCATAGCTGGCAGACACAGGCAAATCTTATACATAATGACAACCGTCGGAATGCATGTTCAGCAGTTCGGCGGTTTTTTATGTTATAGGAAATTACTCTGTAATGCTCCAATGACATAAAAAAATCCTATGGGTGGGATTGCACGATGTCTGAGAGGGAGTATGTCGCTGAAGCGCCACATCGCAGGTGGAGAATCCTGCAAGAAGGATTCTTTCTTGAAATAAAAAACATTAAATGATATAATGCTATTATCTTTAAACATCTTAAAGATTAATACAGAGGAGTGCAAATATATGAAAAAAAGAAATATAGCGATGCGGGTTCTTGCGGCAATTTTAACATCGACCGTAATCTGTACATCTGTGCCTGTAATGGGACAGGAATTTTTTGAGTCTGGTACACAGGATACAGCTGAAGAATTTCAGGAGCAACAGTCACAGGAAGATACATTTACCTCAGATAACAAATCTAATGCAGTGGTGTTTTCATCAGAGGAAAGTCAACAGGACTTTCAGGATGGAGAGATATCTGAGGAAGAAACAGACGGAATCCGTTACACTAAAGGCCGTCCACTGACTGCCGAAGAACGTGAGGAAGAGTTAGAACCATTTAGGAACCTGACACCATTAGATCCAGGACCGGAGGTAGAGAGTGATCTGTCTACGGTATATGCTGCTTATGGAAGCAGAGCAACATATAAAGAAAAATATGATTTAAGAGAGGATGGTCTGGTTACTTCTGTAAAGGATCAGCATCCATTTGGAACCTGCTGGGCATTTGGAATGGCGGCAGTAATGGAAAATTCTCTGCTTGCACGTGGAATGGGAACATATGATCTGTCAGAGGAACACTTATCCTATTTTTTCTCAAACCGACAGAACGATCCGCTGGGAAATACAGCCAACGATAAGAATACAGTAGCAGGAAATTATCACAATATTGGCGGGAACGATTATCTGGCATCTGTTTTTCTCAGCACCTGGTCCGGAATGACTACAGAGGATGATGTGCCGTTTCCTACAGATTCCTCACATACGCAGGATCTGACTACGGAAATCTCTGCTGATAAAGCATATCATGCAGTTGCTTATCTGAAAGATGCAATGTTTTCTGATTATGTTGTGAATAAAACGGAAGAGGAGAGAACGGCATCTATAAATCGAATGAAGTCATGGCTTATGGATGGACATGCCGTATCGATCATGCTTTATATGACTGAGAATTATGTAAATGTGAATACTTCCGCTTATTGTTATCCAACAACATCAAGTTCAAAGGCAATCAACCATATTGTAACGGTAGTTGGATGGGATGATACTTTTGAAGCATCTAATTTTCAGGAAGCCTCTAAGGTAACAAATGATGGTGCCTGGATCATAAAGAACAGTTGGGGAGAGAACAAAGGAGATGATGGATACTACTATCTCTCTTATGATGACCCGAATATCAGCAATTTAGTGGCTGTAAATGCAGTAACTGTATCAGAACAGAAATATAAGAATAATTATTTTTATGACGGTTCGTCAGCAATTTCATCTATTACCATACAGCCAAAGCAGTCGGTATCTGCCATTTATACAGCGAATGCAGGTAATGGAAAACAGGAGGCACTTGGGGAAGTAAATGTAGTTTCCATGAGTGATAATGCTTCTTATAAGATTCAGGTATACACAGATCTTACAGATCCTTCCAATCCGGAAAGCGGTACTGCAGCGTATGCGCAGCCGCATGAATTTGAGCAGGATATTGCAGGAGTGCGTACGATTGCAATTCCGGAAGTGACTCTGCGCCAGGGCAGCTGTTATTCGGTGGTGATCACAAATAATGGAAGTAATAACATTAAATTTGGTGTTGAGGCCAGCACAAGTTACTCTGCTTCCGGAGGCGGTAAATGGTTTATTGCGACTGCTGGAATTGAGCAGAATCAGACATTTTTTAAAGGAGCATCTGACGGTGCTGCATGGACTGACGGTCGGACGAAAGGATGGTCTGTAAGGATTAAAGCCCACACAAGAACTCTGAACCAGTCATGGACACCGGATACGCCCGTATTTCAGGTGAAAGCGTATAACAGTGGATACAATCAGGTCTCATGGAGCAAAGTTTCCAATGCAACAGGCTATTATGTATACAGAAAACCGTCATCAGGCGGCAGTTGGACAAAGATTGCAACAGTAAAGAACTCTGTATCAAAGTACAAGGACAGTAAAGTTACTGCGAATGCTTCTTATCGATATACAGTCCGGGCATATTATCAGGCAAGTGGGAAAACTTACACAAGCAAGTACACCACCGGATCTGTGATCAAGGCGGCTCCTGCACTGCAGCAAGTATCTTCTGTCAAATCCGAAAAGAATGGCATCCGTGTTCGCTGGTCTACGCAGAAGAAATGTGACGGATATTATATTTACAGGAAGAAAAAAGGCGGATCTTATCAATTGATCAAGAAAATTTCCAACAGAAATACTGCAACATATCTGGACAAAAAAGCCCAAAAGGGTGTATCATACTACTATGCTGTAAAAGCGTATGTAAAAGAACCTTATGGAAATACATACAGTAAATATAAGAGTTCATCTGTTATAAAAAGAAAATGACAAACAGTGAAGGAATGAGATTATGAAGAAAAAGTTGGGAACAATAGCAGCGGTGTTGCTATGCTTTATCTTGGCAGCTGTCAGTGCTTATGCGGATGATGGCAGAGAGCAGGATCCAGATTACGTTACAGATTACTATATGATAGTGCAGAGTGCAGACGGTGGTGTAAACATTTATGCGGAAGCTGACCCGAAGAGTAATGTACTGAATGATAATCTGATCGTCAATGGAACTGCGATTCATGTTCAGGGGGAAAAAGACGGCACAGACAATAAAGAATGGGCATACAGTGAATACCATGGAATGAATGGATATATTCCGATGGATGATCTGGCACCGGTTACCAGAGCCGAAGCGATTAACAAAGAATTTCAGACATTTGGCGGCGAAGATGTGGATTTTCAGGTGAAGATTCAGAGTGACAGTGGAAATGCCCCCGTATATAACGGACCGGGAGAGAAGTATGGCGAGATCAGCGGTGGAATTGCGGATGGTACAACTGTACATATTTCCAAGTATATAAAGGGAGAAGATGGAATAAACTGGGGAAAAGCTGATACAGATGGTGAAGAATCTGTATGGGTGAATCTGGATCGCGATACGGATTATGTAAGCGATACAGAGCAGACTTCTCCACAGGAATCTAAAGATGGGAAAGCTGTCGCAGAAGTGACCACAACACCGGAAGCAACCCCAACTCCAGAAGTAACTCCAACTCCAGAGGTGACACCAACACCGGAAGTAACTCCGACTCCAGAGGTGACACCGACACCGGAGGCAATTCCAACTGAAGAGGCAACCCCGACCCCGGAAGCGACACCGACAGAGGAAGTAACGCCGACAACAGAGCCAACTCCGGAAGAGAAGAAAGAGCAAATGGATAAGAAGCCAGAGTCAGGTAGTGATGATTCTAAGAAGACATCAGGAAAGAATGTGAAATCTGATTCAGGCATGAGAAATCCGGTAATCTGGATCAGTGGCATTGGAATCATTATTATCATAATTTTACTCATCTATTTTCTGAGAAAGAAAAAATAAAATAAGACATTCAAAGAGCAGCTCACCGAAATGGTGAAGCTGCTCTTTTTGGAAAAATGTGTGTGTATAATTGAGACATTCTGAGGAAACCTCGAATAGTCTTAATTAACAATAACGTTAACTTGTGTGTACAATTATAGTTTACAATCTTTTGTTGAATTAATCAAGTTAAAATTTTGTAGAAAATGATATATTTTTGTGTTACGTATCACAGTTCACTTCATGTCCGGTAAGAGACAACCGGTGGATTGGATATACACAGACTTTGGTCTTGCATAACGTTGACAGGACACGTATAATAGGAAAAAGCAATACTCGAGGGTGAGGTAAAGAGAGAATGAAAATAACCGAAGAATTGTTGAATGAAATGAAAATTAAGGACGAAAATTTTTCCGATGGCCTGATCAAGCTGGATGGTGATTATATAAGAATACCCAAAGGACATCTTCACGGAATGATGGAACTGCTCCCGTGGACAGAGGATGAAATCTGGAAGATGATTCCGGAAGGAGATTCCCCTCTGTTCTGGCTTGTTGAAAAGACCGGATGTGTTCTCACGGATTATAATAACTCCATAGGGATGAAAATGACACCTGCCCAGCAGCAGGTGTTTGATGCAATGAGAGCACATGGTTTCCTTACAGATGATTATTATGATCTTACGAAGCAGAGAGAGAAAGCCAGAAGAGAGCAGATGGATAAAGAAGAACAAGCTTCTGAATAAGTTTCGGATAATATGGCAGAGCAGAAAGTTAAGTCTGCTGCTCAGAAGTATTCACGCAGACAGGTCAGAATTCCAAGCTTAAGTTCTTCAAAAGTGTATTCCGTGCGGCCTCGGAAATAGTAGACAACCTGTTCGCAGATCCCGTCTGCAAAAATTTCGGTTTTCATCTGGAACCATGACGTCGGGTTATGATTTACATCCGGGATCGACTGGATCTTAACAGCGATCTCCCGGCGGAATTTACGCAGGAAATACCTTTCTTAAAATCTTAAATGCAGGGAAATCCCGTGCTGTTTTTTATTAGCATTGTAAAAGAAATAAAAGATTAACCCAATAAAAAACATTAGCCAATGAAGCAAGTATCCTGTTTGCTTGCAGATATGCGTTTGAATCACCATTCAGACGTACAGAAATCTCAGAACATTTATTAAGCCAGAGGGGCATACCCCAGAGGAAAATAAAAGTTCTGAGATTTTTTGTTATATAGTTTTTACCAGATGTCCGGGAATGGAAAATTTTAACAGAAAAATAATTTCAAAAAGAAATAAAAATGTTGTTTTTACAACATACTTAAAACGAAATATCCGATATACTTTGCCATGTAATCAAGAGAACACAAACAGTTAACATAGAAACCAATCATTCACAGGAGGGAAACTCATGATAAGACAGATTATACACATTGACGAAGAGCGATGCAATGGATGCGGTTTATGTGCCAACGCCTGTCAGGAAGGAGCCATCGGCATCGTAGACGGAAGAGCAAAGCTGTTACGCGACGACTATTGCGACGGGTTAGGCAACTGCCTGCCGGTATGTCCGACAAATGCAATTTCATTTATCAAAAGAGAAGCAGCAGCCTTTGACGAGGCCGCAGTAGAAGCAAACATGAAAGCAAATGCAGAAAGCGAGAATGGAGCAGGAACAACAAATACAAGATTAGCAGGAAATCATATATCAGCAGGCGTAACAGAAGCCGGCACTGCAGAACCAAAACAAGGCATTGGAAAGAGTTTCACAGGATGTCCGGGAAGTATGGCGAAGAAGATTCTCAGAGCACCACATAAAGAAGAAAGAACTTACACGCAGCTCAATACTTCGGTAGAATCCGAACTGCGCCAGTGGCCAGTACAGATCAAATTAGTACCAGTCAATGCACCATATTTCGATGGAGCCCATCTTCTGATCGCAGCAGACTGCACCGCATACGCCTATGCAGACTTCCATCAGGAATTCATCCGCAACCGAATCACCCTGATCGGATGTCCGAAACTGGACGAGGGCGATTACAGCGAGAAACTGACTGAAATCATACGCCAGAACGATATCAAGAGTGTGACTATCGTAAGAATGGAAGTCCCATGTTGCGGCGGCCTCGCCAGAGCAGCGGAAACAGCCCTGAAAAACAGTGGAAAATTCATTCCATGGCAGGTAAAAGTCATCTCTACAGACGGTCAGATTGTGGACAATATGTAAATGATAGTAAAGATTAAAGATATTACCCAGGAGCTTACCAAAATCAGGCAGGCAAAGAAGTAAATGATTTTATCGAGAATGATTCTAAAACCATAAGAAGAAAAGAATGATATAGCATAAAGGAGATAAAAAAAATGGAAAAACAGATGTTTTGTTTTCAGTGTGAACAGACCGCAGGATGTAGCGGATGTACAGGAAAAGCAGGAGTATGCGGAAAGACCGCAGACACAGCAGGACTTCAGGATGAACTGACAGGAGCTCTCATCGGCCTTGCCCGCGCCTGCGCAAATAACGAAAGAAAAGAAACCACAGACCGCATTATCATAGAGGGACTTTTTACTACAGTCACAAACGTGGCATTTGACGATGAATCCATCCGTGAAATGATCAATAAAGTAAACGCAGAGAAAAGTAAAATCGTCCCTGACTGCGCAGCCTGCGCTTCCAGATGTGGAAACACAGACAACTATGATATGAACCGTATGTGGAATGCCAACGAAGACATCCGCTCCCTCAAATCCCTGATCCTTTTTGGCATCAGAGGAATGGCCGCCTATGCCTACCATGCAATGGTTCTCGGCTACAAAGAACAGGAAGTAAATGATTTCTTCTACAAAGCATTATTTGTACTTGCAGAAGACTGGGGAATGGAAGAACTCCTCCCTGTAGTTATGGAAGTAGGAAAAGTAAACTTAAGCTGCATGGCACTCCTTGACAAAGCCAATACCGAAACATTTGACACCCCCGCACCGGTAACTGTACCTCTCAAAGTAGAAAAAGGTCCATTCATCGTAGTAACAGGCCATGACCTTTACGACCTGAAACTCCTTCTCCAGCAGACAGAAGGAAAAGGAATCAATATTTACACACACGGCGAAATGCTCCCTGCACACGCATACCCGGAACTGAAGAAATACCCGCACCTCAAAGGTAACTTCGGCACCGCATGGCAGAACCAGCAGAAAGAATTTGACAACATTCCTGCACCGATCCTCTACACGACCAACTGCCTCATGCCACCGAAAGCAAGCTACAAAGACCGTGTATTTACCACAGAAATGGTATCATTCCCGGAAGTCATCCACATCGATGATGAGAAAGACTTCACCCCGGTGATCGAGAAAGCCCTGGAACTCGGCGGCTATGCAGAAGACACCCAGTTCACAGGAATCAATGGTGGAACCGAAGTCATGACAGGCTTCGCCCACGGAACCGTACTTGGCGTAGCAGACAAAGTGATCGAAGCTGTCAAATCCGGTGACATCCGTCACTTCTTCCTGGTAGGCGGATGCGACGGTGCACGCAAAGGCAGAAACTATTACACTGATTTCGTAAAACAGACCCCGGACGATACTATCATCCTTACCCTTGCTTGCGGAAAATATCGCTTCAACGACCTCGACCTCGGAACCATCGGCGGTCTTCCGAGGATCATGGACATGGGGCAGTGCAATGACGCCTACAGCGCGATCAAAGTAGCAGTAGCTCTGGCAGAAGCATTTAACTGCTGCGTAAACGAACTGCCATTAAGCATGATCCTCTCCTGGTATGAGCAGAAAGCAGTCTGCATCCTCCTCACCCTGCTCCACTTAGGAATCAAAGACATCCGCTTGGGCCCGACACTCCCGGCATTCATCTCCCCGAATGTCCTGAACTACCTGGCAGAAAACTACAACATTGCTCCTGTAACAACACCGGAAGAAGACCTCAAAACAATCTTAGGATAAAAAATCCAAACTTGACAATGCAGTATCTCCAAATGTATAATAATTACCAATAAGCAACAGTCAATTGATAAACGCCAAATGCAATGACAGGGAGGAGTACACAGCTCTGCGAAGCACAGAGAGAAAGCGGTCGGTGCAAGCTTTCATGAACAAGCTGTAGGAGTAGCCCTCGAGCAGTGAACCCAACAGTATATCCAGACATACCCAGTAGGCTTCAACGTCAGTTCCACGTTACAGGAACACAGTATATCAGTACTGACA
>OLNH01001012.1_pt1 | contig 17679 bp, 18 predicted proteins | sample 1643101 | NCBI WGS metagenome assembly OLNH01 (sample SAMEA3136758, study PRJEB25190) | human gut metagenome | biome: human gut; feature: human-associated habitat; material: faeces | place: Austria | collected 2013
ATCTTGAAAAGGAAATAAAAGAGTTAGAAGAAGGTGGGATTGATTTTTTTCATCTAGATGTTATGGATGGTAGCTATGTTCCAAATTTTGGGATGGGTCTGCAAGATATTGAGTATATATGTAAACAAGCAACGAAACCATGTGATGTGCATCTAATGGTCGTCAACCCAAGTGATTATATTGAGAAATTCGCAGCTTTAGGCGTAAAGATTATTTATATTCATCCAGAGACTGATAAGCATGCTTGCCGAACATTACAAAAGATTAAAGATGCTGGAGCAAAAGCAGGAATTGCTTTGAATCCGGGAACATCTTTTGAAACAGTTAAAGAACTTTTGTATTTATGTGATTATGTCATGCTAATGAGTGTTAACCCAGGTTTTGCAGGACAAAAATATTTAGATTTTGTCACTCCAAAATTCCGGCAGTTTGTTGATGCTGCCTCTAACTATGGCGGCTATCAGGTAATGATCGATGGTGCTTGTTCACCAGAAAAAATCGCGATGTTATCAAAGGTAGGCGTTAAAGGATTTATTTTAGGAACTAGTGCGTTGTTTGGCAAAGAAAAAAGTTATAAAGAGATTATTACAGAATTAAGAAAGTTATAAAGGAGGAAGGATAAAATGAATATTTTGTTAGTATGTGCAGCTGGAATGTCAACAAGTCTACTTGTAAATCGAATGAACGAAGCGGCTGCAGCAAAAGGAATCGGGATTAATATTGAAGCACATCCAGTTGGGAGTATCGATCAATTTGGAGATGCTGCAGATGTGATTTTATTAGGCCCACAGGTGCGTTATGAATTAAAGAATGTTAAGGCTAAATATCCAAATAAGCCGGTTGAAGTTATTAATATGCAAGATTATGGAATGATGAATGGTAATAAGGTTTTGGATACTGCTTTAAAATTGATTGAAGGGTAATAAGATTAAATTAAAATAAATTTTAGGAGGTTTATTATGAGTTTTCCAAAAGGTTTTTTATGGGGTGGTTCAATTAGTGCTGCTCAAATTGAAGGTGGTTGGAATGAAGGTGGAAAATCACCAGTATTAGTAGATTATTGCACAGCTGGTTCAGCTAAAGAACGTCGTCAAATTTGGTATTTAGACCAAGAGGGTAAAAAAGTACATAAAGACTGGGAAGCAGTTGATGAATTACCAGAAGGATGTAAGTTTATTTGATGATTTACATTATACTAACCATGTGGCTAGTGATTTTTATCATCGTTATAAAGAAGATATTGCCTTGTTAGCAGAAATGGGATATACAACATTTAATACATCTATATCATGGGCTCGTATTTATCCTCATGGTATTAAGGGGGGTGTTAATCAAGAAGGCGTTGAATTCTATCGTAGTGTTTTTGAAGAATGTAGAAAGTATGGTATGGATCCAGTTATTACACTGTATAAATATGATGAACCGGTTTCTCTTCTTGAACAACACGGTGGTTGGCGCAATCGGGCAATGATTGATGAATTTGTTGAATTTGCACGAGTTTGTTTTACTGAATATAAAGATTTGGTAAATAAATGGATGACATTTAATGAAATTAATATCATTATGCCATTAAATGATACTCCTAAAGATAAAGCTAAAAGGGATCTAGCTTATTTGCACAATCAATTGGTTGCGGCTGCTAGGGCAACTATTGTTGCTCATGAAATTGATAAAGATCTTAAAGTTGGTGCAATGATTTGTGGAAATATGAATTATCCACTTACTCCTGATCCAAAAGATGCATTTGCACAATATAAACGTTTCCAAGATTTCTTTGGATATAGTGCAGATACTCAAATAAGGGGAGAATATCCACCTTATGCTAAAAGAATTTGGGAAGAGTGGAATTTTACTCCAGAAATTACAGAACAAGATAAAAAGGATTTAAAAGAAGGAAAAGCAGACTTTTTAGGATTTTCTTATTATGCTTCGGGGGTAATTACTACTCATAATGAAGAACAATTGGATATTACTGGAGGAAACATTTTAGGAAGTGTTAAAAATCCGTATCTTGAAGCAAATGCTTGGGGTTGGCAAATTGATCCGTTAGGATTTAAACATTTCTTGCACATTTTAAATGATCGTTATCAAGTACCGTTATTTGATGTTGAAAATGGTATTGGACTGATTGAAACTGAGGGTGAAGATGGTATTTGTCATGATTCGGCAAGAATTGATTATCATCGTCGACATATTCAATGCATGAAAGAAGCAGTCGAAGAAGGTGTAAACCTATTTGGTTATACAACTTGGGGATGTATCGACTTAGTAAGTGCGGGTACCGGGCAAATGGATAAAAAATATGGATTTATCTATGTTGATATGGATGATCAAGGAAATGGTGATCTACATCGCTCAAGAAAAGATTCATTCTATTGGTATAAGAAGGTAATTGCCAGCAATGGTGAAGATCTAGATTAGAGTCAGGAGAAAGTTATGAAAATTGGAATTGGAAATGATCATGTTGCGGTTGAATATAAAAATGTGATCAGAGAGTATATTGAAGCAAAATATGGCTATGAAGTAATCAATTATGGTACTGATAGCAGTGAAAGATTTAATTATCCAGTTTCTGGTGAAGCGGTCGCTAATGCAGTTGTAAATGGTGAGGTTGATAAAGGTATCGTAATCTGCGGAACAGGCGTAGGAATTTCTTTGGCTGCCAACAAAGTAAATGGAATTCGCTGTGTGACATGTAGTGAGCCATATTCAGCCAAATTATCAAGAGAGCATAATAATACTAATATGCTGGCTTTTGGCGCACGAGTAGTAGGAATTGAACTTGCAAAAATGATTGTTGATGCCTGGTTAACTGGTGAGTATGAAGGTGGGCGTCATCAAGTTAGAATTGATATGCTCAAAGATATTGAAGTGAGGCAATGTAAGTAAGATGTCATTAGAAATAATTCAAACTTTAAATCCTGAATATACAATCAAAAGTATTACTGACGAAGCTTTTAGAACTTATGGTAAGGTTATTGATAATAATATTGATGAAGCAATTGAATTTTGTATAGACTTTGTTCAGGCAGCTAAACAAGATAACTTTTATCTTCCTAGCGTTTTAGAAGTAGAACAATTGTCTTCGATTATTGAGCTGTCACATCGTGTTTATGGTTATTTAGAAATAATTGCAGGTATTGTCGCCGGTGATAATGTTGAATTAAGTGGAATTGAATATCATCAAGGAAGTGAAACAATTATTGCAGTCACTGATTATATTTTAGTAGTTGGGCATATATGGGATATGCAAGATGACACATATAATAGTTCTAAATGTGAACTTTTCTATGTTCCGAAAGGTACGATCGTTGAATGTTATAGTGCTACTTTACATTACACTCCTATAGCGGTTAGTAAAGAAGGCTTTATAACTATTTGTTTATTATTAAAAGGAACTGGCGATATTTTAGAAAAGCGTAAAAAGATTTTAAAGAAGAAAAATAAATGGTTTATTGCTCATCAGGATAACCTAGAAAAGATTGCCTCAGGGGATTATCCGGGTTTATTAGGCAGAAAAATCATAATTGATCATTAAGCAAGATTTTTATAATCTTGCTTCTTTTTTATTTGTGAAATTTCACGTTAAAATGTGATAATGGGCTATTATCTTAACATCGGTACAAACAGCCTTCAAAATATTGTAAGCGCTTTTAATTATTGTTAAGATAGGCATATAGGGACCTATACATTAGAAAAGTGAGGAGAGTTTAGAATATGATGCAAAAAATTCAAAGATTTGGTGGGGCGATGTTTACACCAGTCTTGTTATTTGCTTTTTCAGGAATTGTCATCGGTGTTTGTACAGTATTCCAAAGTGATGTCATCATGGGAAGTATTGCAGCATCGGACACTACTTGGTTTAAAGTATGGTATGTTGTAAAAGAAGCAGCATGGACAATCTTTAGACAAGTCAACTTATTATTTGTTATTTCGTTACCAATTGGTCTAGCTAAAAAACAAAATGCTAGAGCATGTATGGAATCATTTGTTTTATATTGTACTTTTAATTATGCATTAGCAGCACTATTAAGCAATTGGGGTTCATTTGTAGGAATTGATTACGCAATTGAAGCTGGTAGTGGTACAGGTCTTGCTAGTGTAGCAAGTATTAAAACGTTAGATACTGGAATGGTTGGTGCATTGATTGTTGCTGGTGTTGCAGTATGGTTGCATAACCGTTATTTCGATACAAAACTGCCTGAATGGTTAGGAGTATTTAGAGGTTCTTCGTTTGTGGCGATGATTGGTTTTCCCGTAATGATTGGATTAGCAGTTATTTTCTTCTTTATTTGGCCACAAGTTCAACATGGAATTGCTGGTGTTCAAACATTTATTATTAGCAGTGGCGCCTTAGGGGTATGGGTGTATACTTTCTTAGAAAGAATTCTGATTCCAACAGGATTACACCATTTTATTTATATGCCGTTTATGTATGATTCAGTTGCAATTGAAGGCGGAATCAAAACTGCTTGGGTAGCAGCAATGCCAGAAATCGCTAAATCAACAGCTTCATTAAGAACATTGTTCCCAGCTGGTGGTTATGCATTATATGGTTTCTCTAAAATGTTCGCTCCACTAGGTATTAGTGCGGCATTCTATGCAACAGCAAAAGAAAACAAGAAAAAAGAAGTATTAGGATTAATGATTCCGGTTACTTTAACAGCAATGTTTGCAGGGATTACAGAACCAATTGAATTTACATTCTTGTTTATTGCGCCGGTAATGTTTGCAGTGCATTCTGTTTTGGCAGCATCATTAGCAATATTTAATTGGAATTAGTGGTGACTTTGGAAGTGGAATTATTTCTAATGCGGCCTTGAACTGGATTCCACTTGGATCAGCACATTGGCAACAATATTTATTATCAGTTGTAATTGGTCTAGTTTTCTCAGGAATTTGGTTTATTGTATTTAAATTTATCATTGAAAAATTTGATTTTAAAACACCTGGTCGTGAAGACGATGATGAAGAAGTTAAGTTGGTTTCAAAAGCTGAATATAAAGCTTCTAAAGAGGATACAAGCAATGATCCAACTGGAAATATTGAAGTTAAAGGTGGCGATGCTGGTAAAGCAGCAGCTTTCTTAGCGGCATTAGGTGGTAAAGATAATATAGAATCAGTTACAAACTGTGCAACTCGCTTAAGAGTATCAGTTAAAGATGAAACATTAGTACAACCGGTTGGAGTCTTTAAAAAGGCTGGTGCTCATGGTTTAGTTGCTAAAGGTAAAGCGTTCCAGGTTATCGTTGGATTAACAGTACCTTATGTAAGAGAAGAATTTGAAAAGTTATTATAAAAAGGGGAGAAGAAGAATGAAAAAACAATCATCTATTTGTATTGCTGGCGGTGGAAGTACTTTCACCCCAGGAATTGTTCTAATGCTTATGGAAAATCAAGAACGTTTTCCAATTCGTCAAATTAAATTATATGATAATAATGCAGAGCGACAAAATAAATTAGCTGAAGCATTAGGAATTTTAATGAAAGAAAGATATCCAGAAGTTGCCTTTTCTTGGACAACTGATCCAGAAACGGCATTTACGGATATTGATTTTTGTATGGCACATATTCGTGTTGGTTTATACGCAATGCGTGAACTAGATGAAAAAATCCCATTAAAATATGGTGTTGTTGGTCAAGAAACATGTGGACCTGGTGGTTTAGCATATGGAATGCGTTCAATTGGTGGTGTTTTAGAAATTTTGGATTATATGGAAAAGTATTCTCCTAATGCCTGGATGTTGAATTATTCAAATCCAGCTGCTATCGTAGCTGAAGCAACTAGAAGATTACGACCAAATTCTAAAATTATTAATATTTGTGATATGCCAATTGGAATTGAAAGAAATTTTGCTACTATTTTAGGCTTAGAATCACGTAAAGATATGATTGTAAGATATTATGGTTTAAATCACTTTGGCTGGTGGACATCAATTACTGATAAAGAAGGTAATGATTTAATGCCAAAAATTAAAGAACATTGTCGTCAATTTGGTTATGCTGTTGATACTGAAGATTTTCAACATCGCGATCAATCTTGGATTGATACTTATACTAAAGTTAAAGATGTATATGCGGTTGATCCTGATACATTACCAAATACTTATTTAAAATATTATTTATATCCAGATTATGTAGTTGAACATTCAAATAAAGAATATACACGTGCTAATGAAGATATGGATGGACGAGAAAAAAGAGTATTTGGGGCAGCTGCTGATATTGTAGCGAAACAAACTGCTAAAGATTGTGGATTTAGTACGGATACACATGCTGCTTATATCGTCGATTTAGCTTGTGCAATTGCTTTTAATACAAAAGAAAGAATGTTGTTGATTGTTCCTAACGATGGTGCAATAATTAACTTTGACCCAACAGCAATGGTTGAAATTCCATGTATCGTTGGTAATGAAGGTGCTGAACCATTAAAAATGGGAGAAATTCCACAATTCCAAAAAGGTTTGATGGAACAACAAGTATCAGTTGAAAAATTATGTGTTGAAGCTTGGATCGAAGGAAGTTATCAAAAAATGTGGCAAGCTTTAACATTATCAAAAACAGTACCAAGTGCTAAGGTAGCAAAAGAAATTTTAGATGATTTAATTGAAGCAAATAAAGGATATTGGCCAGAATTAAAATAATAGGAGGAAGTGAAAATGGTGTACGGAAAACTACAATCAATATTTAAATTTTTTAAAGGAATGAGTGCCTTGGATATTGTAAAATATCTATTTGTGGGTATTCCTATCTTGATTCTTGGATTCTTGTATTTATTTATGGCCCAAGGGGATATTGAAAAGATGTTTAATGAACCTTTGATTGTGGGACAATTATTACTCGTTCTAGCAATGCCATTTTGTTATCTTGCAATGCGCAATATCTGTCAAGATCTTAAAGATCGAAAAAAACGTGATGGATTGTTAATTCCGTTATGGATCTTAATTGTCTATCAAGTTAGTTCATTTAATATGATTTGTAGTTTTCTCATCATTTATGGTACTTTCCAAGAGTATGGTAAAGGAATGTTTGCAATAAAAAAATTCACTATAAATAATAGTACTAAAGCGATGTTAGTGGGATTGATTCCGCTTGGTATGTTGTACGGATTAGTTTTATTTGTTAAAATTAGATTAGGAATACTATTCTAGGAGGAATCAGGAATGTTAAATTTGTTTAAGAAAAAAAGTAAATCAGTAGAAGTATTAGCACCACTAACCGGGACGACACTTTCAATTGAAGAAGTGCCAGATCCTGTCTTTTCAGAAAAAATGATGGGGGAAGGAATTGCCATCAAGCCTACTACAGATACAGTTGTAGCGCCGTTTAAGGGGACAGTTAAAATGTTAATGCCTAATTCTGGACATGCAGTTGGTCTGTTGAGTGAGGATGGTCTAGAAATATTGATCCATGTGGGGATGGATACAGTTTCGTTAGAAGGGGAAGGATTTGAAGTTTTAACAGAAGTTGAAGCTAAAGTAGAGCCGGGTGATCCATTAATAAAATTCGATGAAGCATTTTTGAAATCAAAAGAGATGGATACTCTTACAATGGTTGTTGTAACTAATCCTGGTGATTTTCAACCGGAGCAGTTCTTAACAAATAAAGAGGTTAAAGCGGCTAACGATCCGATCATGGTTTATAAAAAATAATAGAAAAGTATTATTGGTTAAAAACTGATCATCATTTGGTGATCAGTTTTTTAGTTAGCTATTTTAATCATTAGTGTACTGGAGTATACTGTAGATATTTGGAGGGAAAATAATGGAAGGGAAAAATGGTTTAATGACACATGGCAATATTGCAAAACAGCTGATCGTGTTTGCGATACCATTATTGGTTGGAAATTTATTTCAACAGCTGTATAATACAGTCGATAGTATCGTTGTAGGTAATTTTATTGGTGATCAAGCTTTAGCAGCAGTAAATTCCAGTGGACCAATTATTGATATGCTGGTTAGTTTTTTTATGGGGTTATCATTAGGTGCCGGTGTTTTAATTTCTAATTATTTTGGAGCTCAAGATTGTCAGGGAGTTAAAGAAGGTGTTCATACAGCAATGGCTTTAGCGCTTGTTTCAAGTCTTATCACAACAATAGTCGGAGTGATTTTCACCCCAATAATCTTAAAATGGGTAAGAGTTGATTCATCCGTAATTGGGCAGAGCATTATTTATTTACGGATTTATTTTTTAGGAGTAATTGGTTTAATTATTTATAACATGATTAGTGGAATCTTAAGAGCGGTTGGTGATTCTAAATATCCATTATATTTTTTAGTTGTTTCATCGATTGTAAATATTATTTTAGATTTGGTATTTGTTGTAATTTTTAAGATGGGAATTGCTGGGGTGGCGATTGCTACTACGATTGCTCAGATCACTAGCGCATTATTATCAATTTATATTTTAGTGAGATCTAAAGAAATGTATAAACTAGAATTGCAGCAGATTCATTTTTATCCCGATATTTTAAAAAAGACAGCTAAGATTGGAATGCCTAGTGCAATGCAAAATGCGGTAGTTTCTTTTTCAAATATTATTATGCAGTCAAATATTAATGTGTTTGGTGCTTATGCGATGGCTGGAACAGGTTCATATACTAAAATCGATGGATTTGCTATCTTACCGGTTTTAAGTTTTGCAATGGCATTAACAACTTTTGTTGGACAAAATAAGGGTGCACAAGAATATGAAAGAATAAAAAAAGGGGCACGTATTGGAACTTTGATCAGCTGTGGGATCATTTTGACACTGACAATCATTATTGTTTTTACAACCCCGTATTTATTAAGAATTTTTTCATCAAATTCCCAAGTAATTGAATATGGACGAACGATGATGTTATGTATTGCTCCAGGCTATTTATTTTTAACTCTATCCCAATGTATTTGTGGTGTTTTGCGGGGTGTTGGAAGAACCAATATTCCAATGTTTGTTCTAATTGGGTGCTGGTGTATTTTTAGAGTAATCTGGGTTACAGTAACAACTAACATTTTCCATAACATTGTTTTTGTAAATTTAGGCTGGCCAGTTTCTTGGATTTTTAGTTCGCTTGTATTAGGCATATATTATTATAAAGCTAACTGGTTATATGACTAGGTTCTTCTTTTTTGAAGAATCTTTTTTTGTAAAAAATTAGCACTTGTATTGACAAAGTGCTAGAAAAGGATATAATAATTTTAGCACTTAGGAATGGCTAGTGCTAAAAAGGAGTGATTAAAATGATTAAGCCATTACATGATAATGTTATTTTGAAAAAAGATGAAGTAGAAAATAAAACATCTAGCGGAATTATTTTAACAACCGAAACAAAAAAGATTCCCAGTGTAGCAACAGTTGTTGCTTTAGGTCCTGATTGTAAATCCGAAATTAAAGAAAATAGTAAAGTTGTTTACAAAGAATATTCAGGAACTAATATTAAAATTGACGAAGTAGATTATATTGTCATCGAAGAAAAAGATATTTTAGCTTATATTGCTTAGGAGGTAATTAGAAATGGCAAAAGAAGTTAGATTTTCAAGTGACGCCCGCAAGTCAATGTTAAAAGGAGTAAATACTCTTGCAGACGCTGTATGTATTACGTTAGGTCCTAAGGGGCGAAATGTTGTGTTAGAAAAAAGTTATGGTTCACCATTGATTACTAATGATGGGGTTAGTATTGCTAAAGAAATTGAATTAGAAGATAAATTTGAAAATATGGGAGCAAAATTAGTATATGAAGTAGCTAATAATACTAATGATGTTGCTGGTGATGGAACAACAACAGCAACTATTCTTGCTCGTAATATGATCAATAGCGGGATGAAAGCCGTTGATAAAGGATGTAATCCTGTTCTAATGCGTGAAGGTATTGAATATGCGAGCAAAGAGGTAGCAAAAACTATTTTGAAGAATTCACGTAAAGTTGAAACTAGTGGAGATGTTGCTAGTGTTGCAACGATTTCGGCTGGTAGTAAAGAAATTGGAGATTTAATTGCTGAAGCGATGGATAAGGTTGGTCGTGATGGGATTATTAATGTTGATGAAAGTAATGGATTTGATAATGAATTAGAAATCAGTGAAGGAATGCAGTATGATAAAGGATATGTTTCGCCATACATGGTTTCTGATCGTGAAAAAATGCAAGTCGAATTAGAAAATCCATATGTTTTAGTAACTAATCATAAAATTAATAATTTACAAGAAATTTTACCAGTACTTGAACAAGTTTTAAAGACAAACAAACCATTATTATTGATTGCTGAAGATTATGAAAATGAAGTAATTTCAACTTTAGTTTTAAATAAATTACGTGGTACTTTCAATGTTGTTGCAACTAAGGCTCCTGGTTTTGGTGATAATCAAAAAGAAATGCTGCAAGATATTGCTGCATTAACAGGTGCAAAACTTTATAATAAAGACTTAAATATGAAGTTGGAAGAACTTCAATTAGAAGAACTTGGTACTATTAAAAAAGTTATTGTGACTAAAGATAATACTACTATGATCAGTGGTAATGAAGAAAATCCTGAGTTAAAGGCACGAATTGAAGAAATAAAAACAAGAGTTGCTAGCAGTACTAGTGATTATGATAAAAAACAATTCCAAGAACGCCTTGGTAAGTTAACAAATGGGGTTGCAACAATTAAAGTTGGAGCGACTACTGAAAGTGAATTAAAAGAAAAGAAATTACGTATTGAAGATGCTTTAAATGCTACTAAAGCAGCAGTTGCAGAAGGTATTGTAATTGGTGGTGGAGCAGCATTAGTTGAAGCTTATAAAGAATTAAAACCAGTGCTTAAAAATGATAATGTTGATGTTCAAAAAGGTATTAATATCGTGATGGAAGCATTATTATCACCAATTTGTCAAATTGCTGAAAATGCTGGATATAACAGCGAAGATATTGTTGATATGCAAAAATCTGCAGCTAAAAATCAAGGATTTGATGCCAAAAATGGTGAATGGGTTGATATGTTTGATAAAGGAATTATTGATCCGACTAAAGTTACTCGTAGTGCATTATTAAATGCTGCAAGTATCTCAGCTTTATTTATTACAACTGAAGCTGGTGTTGCAGAAATTAAGTCTGAAACACCAGAGGCTCCAATGATGCCAAATCAAATGTATTAATAAAAAAGGTTTTGTATTGATTTTAAATACAAAACCTTTTTGTTATATTTTTTCGATTTCATCGATCCAGTTACTTACGTTTGCATCACTTGGCATTCGCCAGTCACCACGAGGAGAGAGAGAGACACTTCCAACTTTAGGACCATCTGGGATACAGCTACGTTTAAATTGTTGGCTAAAGAAACGCCAATAAAATTTAGTTAGCCATTTCTTAATAGTTTCTTTGTCGTATTTATCTTTAAAAGCTAGTTTAGTTTTACGATATAGTTTACGTGGTTCATCACCAAAACGGACCATATGATAAATAAAGAAATCATGCAGCTCATATGGACCTACGATATCTTCAGTTTTTTGAACGATCTGATCATTTTCTTGAGGTAATAACTCTGGTGAAACAGGTGTATCTAGTATATCTTTTAAGATTGTTTCTAATTTTTCTCCATGATACAAACTAGCTACGTAATCAACTAAATAACGAACTAAGGTTTTAGGAACAGAGACATTTACTGCATACATTGACATATGATCGCCATTGTATGTTGACCAGCCTAAAGCAACTTCTGATAAATCTCCAGTTCCAATCACAAGACCACCAACTTGATTAGCTTTATTCATGAGAATTTCTGTTCTTGTTCTTGCTTGAACATTTTCATAAGTAACATCATGAATATTTTCATCTTGTTCAATATCTCTAAATTGAATACGGACAGATTCTGTAATATCAACTTCAATACTTGTTACAGCTAATTCTTCCATTAATCCTAAGGCATTGTTTTTAGTCCTTGAAGTAGTTCCAAAACAAGGCATTGTAATTGCAATAATATCCTTTGTATCATAATTTAGTTTTTTGAAGGCCATCGTACATACTAATAAGGCTAAGGTAGAATCTAACCCCCCCGAAATACCAATAACGACTTTTTTGATTCCGGTGGCTTTTAAGCGCTGCATTAAACCTCTTGTTTGGATATCAAATACCTCTTTACAGCGTTTAGCCCGTAAGTCTCGATTACTAGGGACAAATGGGTGGGGATCATAATAATATGTGGTATTTAAATCGATATTTGTTGAATCAAAATAAATAGTTTCATAATTATGATATGATTTAAAAGTTGTCATTTTTCGACGTTCACTTGATAATTTCTTTAAATCGAGATCACCATAGATCAGTTCACTGTCAAAACCTCGGCTCTCTTTGATCATTGTTCCATTTTCACTAATAATGTGATGCCCACTAAAAACAACATCTGTGGTACTTTCGCCATTACCGGCATTACAATAAACATAGCCACAAACTAAACGAGCTGATTGAGAACTTACTAGTAAACGACGATAATCGCTTTTTGTTGTAATTTCATTGCTGGCAGAAGGATTTAAAATTAAATTAGCACCATTTAAAGCCAGTTTAGTACTTGGGGCATCTGGTAACCAAAGATCTTCACAAATTTCAACTCCAAATTTAAAATCTGAATTAGTTGTTGAAGCAAAAACATAGTGAGTTCCAAAAGGTATCTTTTGACCATTAAAGTTTGTCAATGTATTTTCTTTTGGGGCTTGTTCAAAACGACGAGCTTCATAAAATTCCTGATAATTAGGAATATGTGTTTTAGGGACTAAGGCAAGCAGCGCCCCTTGATGAATTACTGCAGCTACATTATAAAGACTATTTAAATGTTGATAAGGTAGACCGACAATGGTGATTAAATCTTTATTATTTGTTGCAGTGATAATTGTTTGCAGTTGCTGTTTAGCCTCATTTAATAAGCGATCTTGATTGAAAAGATCTTCACAAGTATATCCGGTTAAACAAAGCTCGGGTAGAACTAAAACTCTAGCATCATTATGATAAGCTTCATTAATTAAGTTACAAATATTTTCACTATTATTTTTTACGTTAGCAATACTAGTTTCAAAAGAACCAGCAGCGACACGGATGTATCCATCTTTCATTATATCTCCTCCAATGACTATATTGTACACTGATAAATGTTTCTAAACAAGCTGAAAAAAGTAATCTAATTATTGACTAGATTACTTTTTTAAAACCATGACCTTTTCATTTTTTAAATCAAGTTCGTCGGTGAATTGGAAGCCGCGCATTTGATATAAAGAAGTGGCAGCTTCTAATTGTAAAACGATTTTGCGATTTTGTTCATCTACTTTTTTATGATTGTCAAAATTTTCCACCATATTTATAATATTAATAATTATTGCATTTCATGATTAGATTATTCAACTTTTTTAGTAAACTTGAATTTAAAACATAAGATCAAAGCAATTGTAATTGAAGAAGCAAAAATTAGATACATAATGGTATAGCCATTATTTCCTGGGAAAATATCTAAAACTCGACCTCCAATGATTTGAAAAATCAAAGCTGAAAAGCCTTTGGCTAACATCGATGAAATACCATAGGCACTATTGACATATTGTTCATCAACTAAATCTAATATAATTCTTACAGCAACAAGAATAAAAACAATTGTTGTTAGACCTTGAAAAAAGAAAACAGACATAATCAAATATGGTGCTGGACAAGTTGAATACCAGACAAAGCGAATGATAGATAAAACACAGGCAAATATCATTAAAGCTTTATATGAAATCTTTTTCATATAACGATCTGAAAATAAGACAGCAGGGATCTCTGATAAGGTACTAAATAACAGAGTCGTTCCTACAATCGTAGTAGTCCCTCCTAAACCTTTGATTACTAATGGGAGGTAAACCATTTGGGCAGAACTTGGGCCTTGAAAAAGAATATAGATTAACATAAAAATTTTAAAAGGTTTGTTGTGCCATAAATGTTTTAAAACTTCTTTAGTTGTTACCTTGGCTGCTTTACCAACGATAAGCGGTTTAGCATCGTGCATCATATAAAAAGAAAACAACATGAGCAATAGACCAGCTGCAAAAATATAGAAGTTTGCAGTTGGTGAAATATAGTCATAAACAATACCGCTTACCTGAGCAGCAATAGCATAAAGAATAGATCCCCAAACTCTGATTGCTCCAAATGGATATGGTGAGGCAGTAGCTAAACGATCTGTTAAGGCGGTAATTCCGTTTAAACAACCTTGAGTGAAGCCGTTCAATAAAAATAAAAAGATAAAAGACTTTGTTGAAGCAAATAGTAAACCAAAAATAATTGTTAATGCACCAGTTATAATTGCGACTAGTTTTGGACTTTTAAATTTATCAGCTAGAAAACCTGTAATTGGTTGAGTCGCCATTGCAAACAAAGCCGCAGCCGAAGTGATTAATGAAATTTCAGTAGCCGAGCAGTTTATTCCAGCAAGATAGACAGAAATGATACAAGAAAACATTGCCCATGAAAAATAGAACATCCCATTTCCTAAGGCGTAGTAGATATAACTTCCCTTTTTGAACATGTATGACCCTCCAAATATTTTTTGATGCTTCGATTTTATCACTGAAATTTTTTAAGTAAGCGCTTTTTCATTTTTTGGAAAAGAATATCTAGAATCCGGTATAAGAGCTATATTTTTTACAACATAGCACCAGACAAGTAATTTGTTGAACTTGGAAGAATAATGGTTTATAATGAAACAGGTTTGGAGGGTTTCAATATGAGTTTTGAAATGTTATCAGATTTAGGGATAAAAAAATATGAAATGTGTCGTGATGATATTGGGCGCTTCTTTGCTCGTTCAGTAGTTGCGGGATTATATTTAGGATTAGCGACGATCTTATCAACAACATTAGGAACATTGCTATTTAAAGATAATTTAATTGCTTCAAAAATTGCTGTAGCAGGTTCATTTGGAATCGGATTAGTAATTATTGTAATTTTAGGATCAGAGTTATTTACAGGAAATTGTTTTACAACAATGATTCCTGTTTATGGTAAGAAATTGAAGTTTCGTCAGATAATTCCCATGTGGATAGTTTGTTATTTTGGGAATTTTGTAGGAATTGCACTAGTTTGTTATTTATTTTTTATTAGTGGTAGTAATCATGAACTGCTTTCGGAATATGTTGTTAGTTGTGCAAATACAAAATTAAGTTTTGATATCATTGAATTATTAGTCAAAGCAGTTTTATGTAACTTTATCGTTTGTGTAGGTGCTTACGTAGGGATGAAGATGCAGGACGATACGGCCAAAACAATTATTATGATGATTGTGGTTATGGCATTTGTTTTACCTGGATTCGAACATAGTATTGCTAATATGGGTTCTTTCACTTTAACGATAGGGGCTTTAGGAAGTGGTGCTAACTTTGGTTTGATTGCTATACATATGATCGTAGTAACTTTTGGTAATATGATTGGTGGTGGAGTTTTGTTAGGATTACCACTATATCTAATGATTAAGCCAAATAAATAAAGATCTATGATAATGAATTTATGATTCATTATTAATAGATTTTTTTATTTGCATTTATTACGGTTTTAAATTTTTGTTCGGGAATAAATTATATCAATATCAAAAATACCTAATCAATCAGCTTTATTAATACTAAGAATAACATCATAATCATCTTTGTTGATAAAAGTACGATAACATAGAGGTGTTAATTGATTGGTAGAAATTGTATGTTTTGATGATTATTTTTAAGTATCAGTATAGTTAATTGCTCTTTTAAAATGTGCCTATAGAGATAAAACGCTCATCTTCTTCAATAATACTAGCTTGATATTGATAGGAAATTAATTATTTTGATGAAGCTAGTCCAATTAAAGGATTAAATTTTTGGTAACCTTTATTTTACCTGAATATAGGAAAATAGTTAATTTAAGATTTTTGTGGTGCATACATACACAATTTTTACTTCGCTAATAATTTCTACTGACAGTCATCAATAACTCTTTTATTTAAAAAAAATTATTGCCTAAGCGATTGAACTTGATTATTGATGTTGACAAAACTGTGGTTTATCGATAAAATTTTTATACATGATTAAAGCAAGAATAGACGTTGTCAAGAAGATAACATTATGCCATGAAGGTAGTAGACTGTTTTGAAAAACAGGTATTTTTATGGCTTTTTTCATGTTTTATAAGGAGGGAAAAATGAAAAATTTAAGTGTTAGAAATATCGTTTTAGCTGGTTTTTTCTTGGCAGTAGGAATTGTTTTACCGTTTTTTACGATGCAGATACCAAGTATCGGCAACATGTTGTTACCAATGCATATCCCAGTATTGATTTGTGGGTTTGTTTGCGGGTGGCCGTTAGGATTAATTGTTGGCTTTATCTTACCATTGCTTAGAAGTATGTTATTTACAATGCCGCCAATGTATCCAACTGCATTAGCTATGGCTTTTGAATTAGCTGCTTATGGAGCTTTAACAGGGTTATTTTATAATCGTTTAGCTAAAAAGCCGCTCAATACTTATATTGCTTTAGGAATAGCGATGATTGGTGGAAGAGTAATCTGGGGAATTATTAGTGCAATATTATATGGAATGGCAGGACAGCCATTTGGATTTGCAATCTTTATAGCTGGAGCTTTTACCAATGCAATTCCTGGAATCATATTACAGCTGATCGTGATTCCAATATTAATTATGGCATTAGAAAATGCGCATTTAATTAAATATAATAATGATTAGTGCACTCGTTACAACTCAGCTAGAGAAATATCCCCAAATGAAGGCTCAGGATATTATTAAATTGATTTATCAAAATGAATTTGGTGGTGGACATATGATTGATGATCCTGAGACTAGTTTAAAGCGTTTAAAAGATGAGGCAAAGCAGTTAAAAAATAATAGTTTTATTGAAGAAGACATAGGGAATGATTTGGTTCGTGTTTACTTAGGAAATGCTGGTGAATTAGAACTGCTTACATTAAATCAATTATTTGTATATTCTGCTAAACTAATGAACGGGAGTATTATTTCCTTCATTAATAAGTTAGAGCAATTAAAGAGTGCTTGTCAAAGAGGGACAATTAGTTTTGATTATAGGCAAATTTGTTTAGAAATCGAAAATTACGAGAAACTTAATTATCCTCCTATTAGTCATTCATCAACATATCGAGAACTATATCAGCCACATTATCGAGTTATTAATAAACAGATTTATAGCTATTTTCCCGTAATTTTAAAAATTAATCAATTATTGCAAACAACCGATCGTTTAAATATTGCTATTGATGGAAAATGTGGTGCAGGGAAGTCGACCCTTGGTGAAATGATTAAGGCAATTTTTGAAACAAATCTTTTTAAAATGGATGCTTTTTTCTTACAGCCTTTTCAACGAACTGCTGCTCGTTTAAATGAACCGGGTGGAAATATTGATTATGAACGTTTTAAAGAAACAGTAATTGTTCCTTTGCAACATCAGGAAAGCGTTAAATATCAGCGTTTTGATTGTTCAAAGATGGCTTTAGAAGCTCATGTAGAATTAATTCCATATTCTCGCTTTAATGTTATTGAGGGAACTTACAGTATGCATCCGTATTTTGGAATGTTTTATGATTTCACGATTGCTTTGAACGTATCTGATGATATTCAAGCTAAGCGTATTTTAATGCGTAATGGTGAGATGATGTATGAGAAATTTAAGAAAATCTGGATTCCTTTAGAGAATAAATATTTTGATC
>OLNH01001041.1_pt1 | contig 17188 bp, 11 predicted proteins | sample 1643101 | NCBI WGS metagenome assembly OLNH01 (sample SAMEA3136758, study PRJEB25190) | human gut metagenome | biome: human gut; feature: human-associated habitat; material: faeces | place: Austria | collected 2013
GATGGTATGGAGAAAGTATTAATGTTAACCTAGTTTAAAGACTAGGTTATTTTTTGCTTGATGAATATGTAGTATATCTATCGAGGCTCAAAGGATATGAACATATAAAATCAAAAAGAAGATTTATCAAGATATATTATAGATTGAAATTCAGCTAAAATTTTATTGTAAAAGTATAATGTAACAGTGGTAAGTGAATATAATAAAAAGCATTGGATATTGATACACTATTTGTTGGTATCTTCCAATGCTTTTATTTTTTCTTTGATTTCTTTTGCATCTGCATTTTGTAGTATTCCAGTATTTGTTTTTATATAGCAGATATTTCTTTAGTAATTTTTGATTACTTAAATTTTCATATCTGATATTATCAAATAAATAATCAAAATATGCGTATACATTATATCCATTATTTTTTTAATGAGCATAATTTTGCTACACCATCTACTCTTCTTGTTGTTGATTAGTACATTATTTAAAAAAAGGTATGATCAAATTAAATAAATATAAAAATAGTTGAAATAACTTGATAAAGCTATATGCAAATTATTTCAACTGTTTTATTATTATTTTAAAGGAGATGGCATAAAAAAGAAAGGAATAATGAAAAAGATGAATGCAAAAGATATTTATCAAACTATAATGGATAGTTATGACGTAAAGGAAAAATGTTATAAATTGATTATATGGGTAGGTGCAGGAATCGATCATGATGCACCAACAAGTTTGCCGTTAGGAAATACATTGACAGAATTTATGATTGTCAATTCAATGCCTGATCATCTTTTAAAGCGTTATTATTGTCATTGTGAGTCAAAAAAGAAAAAAATGTTAGCTAAAACGTATGGGCAGTTACGCTTGGAAACAGTTATCGAAGCCTATCGAATTTTTGAAAATTCGATTCTTGACAATCGTAGTCCACATCCTTTTTTAAATGGCTTTCGATCTTTTGAAAATCGTCCACCTAATGATATTCATATAGCATTGGCTAGATTATTAAAAGATGGTGCTAATATTGTGACTGCTAATTATGACAATTGTATTAATAATGCTTATTATAATCTCACTAATGATCAGCTAAAGTGTATAAGAGATAACAGCAGTACTTTTCATAAGGGATATTATACTTATTCTTCATCACTAGCTAAAACAGGAACGATTTATCATTTTCATGGTGTTGCTCATGATATTGAATCACTAGGGGCATCGCTAACACAGTTATGCAATGGATTAAGTCTGTCTTTTCAAATACAAATTGAAAATTGGATAAAGAATGGGTATACTTTTCTTTTTTTAGGATATAGTGGTGGAGATGCATTGGACGTTAATCCTTTTTTTCAAAGACTTAAAGATGATATTGGAAATACAGCAATTTTTTTAAGATACGATACCCAACATGAAAGAAGAGTGCCGCTAGAGTTCATGAACCAATATGAAAGAATATTATTAAAGCCATTTGCTTGTAAAATTGTTTTTGAAAGTACAATAACAAAAATTTTAAATATAAAAAAAGAAGGAAATATCAAATCAGTAGAAAAAAGCTGGGAAGATAGCTTTTTTGAAAAAGGTGAAAAACTCAATAGTGATATGCGTCTAATTGTTACAATGGTATTATGCTGTTTGTTAGGATTAACAGATAAAAAGTTATTGCCAACAAAGTGGTGGATTAAAGTAAAGGAATGCAAAGAAGTTGAACCGTGGTTAATTAATTTTTATGGTCATCAATTAGCAAATAACTTGAACAATCCAATAGCTGACAGTTATTTTTCACCCTATGATCATAATTCACCGTTAGAAATTTCAGATAAACTAGCAGAAAAAAATGATATAAAAAAAGCAGTATTAGCTTTTGGTGATATAAATAAAATATATTACAAGCTGCGAGTTGCGGTAGAAAGTGAAACATTGAATATTGATTGGAATATTTCTACTCCTTTAAATAGAATGACAGATTATCTAATTGTAAACTATAAGATAGATCAAAAAGATATTGATAATCTTTTAGAAAGTTTGTATACGATTATCAAGAATAGACATAAAATTGTTGATATTTTACAATATACAACGGCATTAAGAGCCTATGGTATATTACTTGTACAATATAAAAGAAATGTTGAAGGAATCAACTATATTAAAGAGAGCCTAGATTTATATAAAGAAATTAATTCACAAAAAGGGATTATTAAAACGTTATTTTTTCTCAAAAAGTGTTATATGACATATCCCGAAGATTTATCACATTTTGATTTGTTGAAGAAAAGGTTTGAAATAGATATACAAATTATTACCATGATTATAACTTATAGACAGTTTCGATATTTAAAAAAAGTAATCTACAGACTTTATAAAATGAATAATTTTAAATAACAGATAAATATTTTATATCAAATAGTTTTCTTTTTTGAAATTACATAATGAAAAATGATTTAGAATGATGTTATTTTTTGTTTAAAAAAGCAGATAATATCATAAAAATATTATCTGCTAGTTAGTTTAGGGAATCAATGATAGCATCGAGTGCTTTTAAAGCGTAGGTGTTACCAATTTGAATAAGGATTTTACGTGCTTTAAGAAAGTATTTCATTGCTTTTTTATTTTGTTCAAGAACTTTATACAAATCACCTAATCCCCAATAGGCATTGGCTTGTGCTTCAATATTGATTCCTTTTGCATATCTAATAATATAAAGATAATTTTTTCTGATATCTTGTAATTTTTGATAATCGTTATTGTACCAGATATAAACATAGTAGATTGAAGTATAATTTATAAATGCATTTAAATAAGTATGCGGTTCAATTTCTTTGTTTAAAGAAAGAACATGCTGTTTAGCAATCGTTAATGCTTTTTCATATTCTTTTAAGTGATAATAAGCTGATGATTCAAAATATAAAGCTTCATTTTTTAAATGAACATCAGTATTTCTTTCTTTCAATTTTTGGCATAATGAGATGGTTTTATCAAATTGATCCAATCGAAAAGCAGCTTTGATAGCCTGGAGTAATAAACGACTATCTGTATTATCAAGATAAATATCATTATACATCCCATAATTTAATAAAATTGTATTTTTCAAAAGCATTTGACTTATATAATCAGGACATGTTTCATGAATGTAGTCTTTTAAAGAATATCCTGGATAATTTGGACCTTGACTTAACTGAATAGAATAAGAGGATACCAATTTTTCTAACATTGGAACAATTTGCCCCTTAAAATACGATAATAAGCAATCACTAGCAAGTTTTTCAATATTTATATTACTGCTATGAGGTAGATAAACTGGATATTGATATGATGTGTCATAATCAAACCAAATGATCTGCTTTGTACAAGCAATATGTAGTAGAGGAACAACATCAAAATCATCAGAACAGGAATAACCAAAAACAACAATGTATTTATTTTTAAATAAATTCAGTAAAGTCTGTTTCCAATTGGGAAGAAAAGAAAATGTATTTGCTGTTTTTGATAAATTTTCTATTGTTATGACTAAATCATCATAATTATTTGCTTCAGGAATATGACTACCGTGAATTTTAATAAAACAATGCTGATTAGTGTAAATCTCTTTTAGGTCATCTCCTTGATAAATAAGATAACCGTTATCATGATTAGTCTTGTTATGAGCTGTAAGAGCATTTTCAATACAGGTATCAAAATTTGTTGTAATAATCGATGCTCCACGCTGATACATATATGCTATGAAGTCATGTATTTTATTATAAGTATCCCGACGAAATAACTTAACAACATTAAGTTGTTGATCACAGGTATTACGTATACAACTAATCAATACTTCAAAACGATAACTTACTGTTTTCATTTTTTGGTCTATTTGGTAAATAATTTTTTTATTTGTATTTAATAAATTCAGTGTTTCAAGTGTAAAATATCTTACAGTTGGTAGTGATGTAGGAGAATCTAATGAAATACCTGAACCACATAGAAAAACGATTTGACTGGCATCGATTGTTTTTAATTCTTGCCAATTTTTTATTTTACTCATTTGACTGTTCCTCTTTTGTTAGTTTTTTTATAAATAGTTCATTTTCAATGATGTGATCAATATTTGAAATTAAATTGATATCATTTTCAATATATTTAGTTTTAAATTTGTTTTTTCGCTCCAATAGTTCTTTTTGATTACAAAGTGCAGGGTGTAATTTTGCTAGATAGTTTTTTAAGCCAAAATCATTTTGATATTTAATGATCGTAGTATTATCAACATACTGGAAACCCTCTGTTTCATAGAAACAGCGCCATCTTTCATGTTCAATTTGTGGTAGAATATCACATGGATTTTCTTTTAATAAACTTTCAAAAGAGACTTGGTTTTCTTTTTTGTCATCAATAATAGCTAGTTGATACTGATTCTTTGCTAATATATGTAATTTACATTGGATATGTAAAACAAAAGCAATATTAGAACGATGATTGCATTGGAAATCATTTTTTTTAATTTTATATGGATTATTTTCGGATGATTTACTTGACTTTTCTCTGTTGGCAAATACCTTTGCACTTGCTTTTATTAAAGGATTATTAATAATTTTAGCCCATGAATATATATCATTATAACGACCATAACAATCAATTTTATAATTGTAAAAAATTGTTTCTGGATTTTTTATATCTGTAAAAGCTTTCATATTGGAAACAATATTATTCAAATTCTGATCCATGATAATTGTGATGATAGGTTTTGAAAAACATATTTTTTTAGTGAAATAATGTTGTGCTAGAGATTGACGGATTTTGATGGAAGTTTGTGCGTTGAGATTATCATCGCCTAGTGCAACAAAATAATAGTCAAAATCATTACTGTCAATGTAATTAATAAAGTCCCGGTTTCTAACATCGTATTCTTTAAATATGATTTTTTTAGATTTTCTAATTATAAAAGTATTACTCATTTTTATTTTTGTTTTATTATTAAAAATTTCAGGACAATCACAGCTTAATTCATGAATAGTCTGAGAACAATGGGGCGTAACGATAGTTATGGTAACTGTGACATCAGGAAAAGTACAATACCAGTAGAGAGCTTTTAAAAATCTGGTACCTATTTTTCCAGCACCAATAATGATAATTTTAATATCTTTACCAGTAGGTAAAGGCGGTTGCTTTAATAAAATATCATCAATAATAAGATCAACTTCATTAATTACTTTGACAGGTGTTTTTAATTCAACAGTATTATCAGCATATATTTCATGATTACGTTGTTTGATAAATGGATATATGATTAGCTCGTTTTTTTTGATATTACCAATATGACTGATACAACATTTTTTTTCAGCAAAACATTTTATAAAATCTAAACAACTATTTTTATTAATGTGTTGTGAAATTTGTTCTAGAAGATGAATATTTGTTATATCATTATCACTGATGAGAAATACAGAAGCATTCTTTTTAAGTGGTATATCTTTGATTGATTTATCGATTAACAATGCATTAATTTGTTTAAGATCTTTAAGATAGGTTTTATAATATTGGGAGTGGTCGTCAATATGGCAAAAAACAATATTGCTTTTCTTTTGGTGGAAAATATCTTTGGCTAATGTGATACTTTGAGGATTTAAATGTGAGAAAATATATATGTTTTTTCGTAGAAAAAAATAGATTTTTTTATCTAATAAAAATGAAAAATAACTAATAGTAAAAGTAATACTATAAAAAATAGAGATAGTAAATTGGAAAGGGATAATCAATCGCAAATAGTCGTACAAAAAATTATTTTTAGCACTCAATATTATATCTTTATAATCTAATGCACCAAAAAACATGCATAGTGCTTGATAAATATGAAGTAATAGTTTTTCACCTGAAAAATAAAAGTCATCAAGAAGAAAAAGAAGTAATATATTGATGCAAATAATAACAAGAATTAAAATAACTGTTCTTTTTTTTCTAAACAGATAAAAAGTTATGACGATAAGAAATATTAAATAATAACAAAAAATAAAAGTAGGATTTAATAAATTAATGTATCTCATATCAACAGCCCCTTTTTAAAATTATAACATATTATTATCACATATAAATCTAAGAAATGAATTTAACTTGATTCAATAAGCGTTTTAAATTTTTATGGTAAAAACATATATTATAGTATATAATAAAATTGAAATTACAAATTTCTAAAATGTGAATGGAGGTTAACGCTATGCTTTACAACTATATTTTAGAAAATTATCAAAAAGATGAACCTATCTTTTTAAGTGAACTTCCTGGAAAATCTAAAGAAGCAATCAGACAAGAAATGAAGAAATTGACTGATGAAGGCAAGATAGAACGCTTATATAATGGAGTGTATTATTTATCATATAAAACTATTTTAGGTACAAAGGGAAAGATGTCATTTGATAAATTCTTAAATAAAAAATATTTAAATAATGGAGGGAAAACATCAGGTTATATCACAGGTATACAGTTAGCAAATTTGTATGGCTTTACAACACAAAATCCAGCTTATTATGAAATATGTTCAAATGAAGCTACAACTAAACAGCGTAAATTAGAAATTGATGGTAGAAAACTTATTGTTTATAAACCTGTAGTTAATATAACTAGTGAAAATATTGGAGCATTGCAGTTTTTAGATTTGATGTGTACGATGGATAATTATAGTGAAATAGATGGATATGAGTATAAAAGAAAGCTTAAAAATTTCATTGATGATGTTAATGTTAATTTTGAATTAGTGAAACAATATATTTTATTATATCCAGATAAAGTATTTAGAAATATATACCAAGGAGGATTAATAAATGAATTGGTATAAAGATAATTTTAATGAATGGAAAGAAATTATCGAAACAGTTGCTAGAGAAACAGGTAGAAATGAACAAATGGTAGAAAAAGATACTATTCAATCTATATTTCTTAATGAATTATCTAAATCTGATTTGCCTTTTGTTTTTAAAGGTGGTACTGCCTTATCAAAAGCTTATGATCTAATTGATCGCTTTTCTGAAGATATTGATTTATCTATGAATCGTAAACTAACACAATCTGAACGTTCTAAATCAAAAGAAACTATTATTACTATAGCAGATAATTTAGGATTGGAATTGTCAAATGCAAGTGATATCATGTCCCGATATAATTACAATAAATATATTTTTAAGTATGATTCAATGTTTTCTAATAATCCATTAGAAATTATTGTTGAAACTAGCTATTATCAAACTGTTTATCCGGTTGAACAACATAATGTTGGTAGTTTTATTGGAAAATTTTGTGAAAAAAAGAGCATTGATTTACCTGTACCATTTGAAGCATCTAATGTAATGATGAATGTACAATCATTAGAGAGAACATTTATTGATAAGATATTTGCAGTTTGTGATTATGTAATTTTAAATAAGATAGAAAGAAATTCTAGGCATTTATATGATATATGTCAACTGCTTAATAGAGTTGAATTAAATGAACAATTGGATGTTCTAATAGATATAGTACGAGATGATCGTATGAATTTTAAAAATAATCCATCAGCTCAACTGGAATATAATATACCTAGTTTAATTAGAGATATTATTAAAAATAGATACTATGAATCTGATTATAAGAATATTACAAAAAAATTATTATATGAAAACATGTCTTATGATTATGTAATTGAACATGGATTAGCTTTAATTGCCAAAATAGATATATTTGAATATAAAAAATAAAGCTTAGAAATAATAAATTATGTTTAATTATCTATTATTCAACTTGAATTAACTTATTTAATTTTAAATATGCTAAATAATAAAAAAGGTGTGAGGGCCTAGGTCCTTACACAACGTATTATTATACTGTTACAGATTATATTTTTTGTAAAGAGTTATTTTATTATTCTCAAAAAATTGAAAAAGGAAATGTATTATAAATTTAGAATTTTAAAGATAGTTTAATGTTATAAATTATAGTAAAATAATTATATAAATATTGATAGTATGGTGATATAAGATGAAGAATGTTTTAGTAATAGGAAATGGTTTTGACATAGCACATGGTTTATATACTAAATATATTGATTTTTATAATTTTTGTAATGCAATAAAAAGAGTTATTGATGATAAAAGAGAAATAGCTATAAGAGAGGATATAAAAGAAAAATTATTAAAATCTGAATTTATGAAATCAACTGCTAATATTATTAATAATAAAAAGATAGTTAATGATGAAATATTAGAAAAAATGATAAAAATTTGTAAAGATAATTATTGGTTAAATTGTATTGAAGAACGCAATTTATCTAATGATCCTCACTGGTGTGATATTGAAGGAGTTATAGCCGATGAGATTTCTGAATTATCATATATTGCAAAAAAATATGATGGCTCTAAATCAAATATACTTAATATAAGTAGAAGTAAAGAACTTGCAAATCTTTTTCAAGAAGTAATTAGTCATGCACAAAAAAATCAAAGTTTTAAAACAAGTGTATATCTACTTAAGGAAAAATTGTTATCTGATTTAAATGATTTAACATGGATGCTAGAAATTTATTTATCAAAATTTTTAAATAGAAAATCAAAAACATACAAATTTTTCGAAACATTAAATATCGATTATATAATCAATTTCAATTATACCGATACATACAATAAACTTTATAAAAAAAACATCCCAACTCACTTCATTCATGGGAAAATAAGAAATAATGATAAAGATGCCATGAATATGGTCTTTGGTATCGGTGATAGCATAAATGAAGAAGATAATAATTATGAATTTATTGAATTTCAAAAATATTATCAAAGAATTATTTATAAAACAGGTAATGATTATGCTAAATGGTTAGATAATGACGAAATAATGAATATTTTTATATTTGGTCATTCAGTTAATGAAGTAGATGGGGATATTATTGAAAGATTAATTACAAGGAAACATACAAATATTTATATCTATTATTATGATCAACAAGCATTGAATAGCATTGTTGCCAACTTAACAAGAATTTTAGGTAAAGATATGATTATTGATTATACTAATAAAAATAAGATTGTATTTTTAGTAAATGATATTAATAATCCATTTAATATTTCTAAAGATCCATTAATAATGGATCATAAAGAATTAATAGAAGTATAGATATATAATAATTAATGTTCAAAATCTTTCATATTTTTATCCAAAAATACAAACGTTTACCATAGATATTTCAATAATAAATGATAGAGAGTTAGTAAAAGCATAGATAAAAACAAATATTAAAAAATTTTACTGTGAAAATATATCAATGAATTTATGCTTAAATAAAGTTATTTGAATTATTGATTTTAGAAATAGTATTTACAGCTATATATGTAATTTTCACTATTAGAAAAGATATCTTAATATCAACTATTTATGAGTAGAAAATTATATTTACCCCAATAAACGACAAAAAATGTAAGCGCTTATTTAAATAAAGGGATGTTTATGATAGAATAATATTATAAATATTACGAAAGAGAGGGGATTATTATAGAAACCATTAGTAAAAATTTTACTGGCTTTGATATTTTTGGAATGATCATACCTGGAGGAACATTTTTGTTTGCCTTAAGCTATTTAATAGGTGTTGATGATTATAATATTTTTATGATTTAAAAAAAACAAAATGATGTATTAGCAATTGTAATGTATTTGACACTTTGTTATAGCATAGGAACAATTATATCTAATTTAGGTAGTATTATCACTTATTTATTAAAAAAATTTTATAAAGCAAAAGCTGATGATATTGATAAAGAGATAAAAGAAGTCTTGGTTGATAAATTTGGATACAGTGATAATTATTTTAAAGAAAAAAAATCAAATAATGGATATTCAAAAGAAAAAATACTTTCTACTGCAAGTAGAATTTTACGTACTAATCCTAAATATAGTCGCATAAATGTCTTTTTGTCATTAATTGCTATTTCTAAATCGATGTCTATAGTTGTATTTTTGATTACAATTATTCAGTTGTGTATAGGAAAAATAGCAGTAAAACTATATTTAATAAACTTAATGTTATTAATAGTTTTAGGTCATAGATGTATTAGAATGTGGGGATATTATAACAATTATATACGTGATTATTTTTTTATGAATGTAAACATGAAAGTTGATGATTAATTAAATATGTAATAAGAAACTTCAAAGATATATATGAAAAGAGGGGAAAAATGAGTAATAAATCAATTCATATTGGCGCAAGAGCGTTAGATTCTGCAACCGTTATCAATACAATACCGAATATTACTAATTTAATGAGTACAATAAATGGTTTTAGAAAAAATGCATATTTTTATTCTATTGAAAATAACAATTATCTAGATAATGATATTAAAGAAAATAATAAAGAACAATATGATAATGTTGTATCAATATTAGGTAATCGTGGTATTGGTAAAACATCTACAATGTTAACTATTATAAGAGAATTAAAAGAAGGTACATATTTTAATGAATCTGTAGATAAAAAAAATAATGTTATCGATGTATTTTCGCCTTTGATAGCGCCAGAAGATATGTCTGAAAATAGTGATATATTAGGATGGATTATTATTTCTTTACATGATATTTATTCAAATATAAAGGAAAAAGAATTAACATATGTTCAAGAAGAACTTTTTAAACAGTTAGAAAAAGACTTTATTAAATTAAAAAAAGATTATCAATATAGAAAACCAGAAACAAATATAGTGGTTAATGATAGCTATAATAGCACTTCTGATTTTGTTTCACGTAAAATTAAAATAGAAGATGGTGATTTTAAGCTTGTCCCTTTATTTCAAAGGATTATAGATAGTTTGATTAAATTATTAAAGATAAGAAATAGATTTAAATATTCTATTAACAATGAAACAGTTGATGGAACACCATTAATTTTCTTTTTTTTCGATGATGTTGATGTAGCTACTAAGCATTCAATAAGTATATTAAGAGATATATTAACATTTTTATCACATCCTAATATTGTTGTTTTTATTAGTGGAGATTATAAGGTATTTTCTCAGTCAGCAACTTTAAATATGCTGGCTCAAGAAAATCTTAGTTATGAAGAAATAAATCAAAGCTATATTTATGGATCTGATGATAATTGTGATTATGCAATTAATTTAGCTAAAAGTAGAAGTGAATTTTTCTTAAGAAAAGTAATGCCGCCAATGTATCGGTATGAACTAAAAAAACTTTCTAATGAGGATAAGGTTAAAATTAAATATACTGTGGGGGAAAATGAATATACTATTATTCAATTAATAAGTAAAATATTTGAGTTAGCAGATGATAATAATTTTTTCTATATTACTAATCAGCCATTTATCAAAGATTCTGATACTGATAATAATGAAAATGATTTAAGTAAGAAACTAAAAAAAATTATAGAAGCTGCATCACCTTCAAGTGAACAAAAAAAATATTATATAGTATATCCATACTTATCTATATTCAGTACAAGTGCTAGAGGATTTATAAATGTGTATAATTATTTATACAATTTAATTGATAAACCAATAAGATGGGATTTAACAGACTTAGCAGATTTGTTAGATATAATTATGAACTCAAAAAGTACATTTTTAAGATATCAAAATGAGATTCACAAATATTTAAGATTTAATAAAAATATTTATACTGAAAATGGAAGTCGCGATGGTACAAATTTGATTATTGATTGTGAAGAATTAAGACTTTTTGTTCAAAAATTACCACGACCTGAAAAGTTATCAGAGTTAAGAGACTATGAAGCATTAATTATACTACCAATGTTTTTTAATGAATTGGGAAATATTGTTTTAAGCAAAGATAAAGATAATTATAAAATGCGTTACAAAAGTGTTCAGTATAAACTGACAGAATTATTTTTGAATCAATTTATGGCAAAAATAAATACAGATTTAAATTTATTACCAGAGAATGAATCAATTAAAATGATTCTATCATTTTATCATCGAATTACCTCACGAATGTCAATTACAGCATTAAATAATATAATTACAAATAAAGATAGTAGTAATATAAATAAAAATGAATCAAACATTAGAAATGATAAAAAATATTTTGTTCAGCTTTTTAGAAGTTATTTATATTTATATGAAGTAATTTATTTTGATATAGATGATAAAGAGACATATATTTATTGGGATAATAAACTGTATAATATTAATACACTTGATATACTTAATAATATCAATATTGATGAATTAAAAGCTAAAAAATTAAGCGAGCAAGTATATCGAGATGCAATAATTAATGATTATAAGAAACGTGAAAAATATGAAAAAATATTATCTATATATGTTTATTTTCATCTTAAGAAAACAAATGCTGCTTGGATTTCTAATTTATACTTACATGCAAAAAGTTGTATGATGTCTTTTGATAAAAATGATATGAATTATGGGTTATATCCATTTGAATGTTTTTATAACTCTACTATATTTCCAATTGTAGAAAATTTGCGCAATATTTTAAGAAATGAAAAAAATGTAATCAGGGAATTAGAGCATCACATTATAAAATTGAATGAAATAATAAATGTAGAAAATGTTGTAATAATATCTAATAATAGAAAAACCATTATACAAATATATAATTTACTAGTGGATAATTTAAGAGTGGAACAATTAGATGAACGAGCTTTTGATGTTGATGAAAATTCTGGTAATGATAGTATAAGTGAAAACATTAAAAATATTTACAATACAAACAGCAAATTAAATACTAGTGATAATTTAACAAATGTACCAGTTGAAAAGATTATAAACTTGATTAATAAGCATGATAGACGTAAAGAAGGTACTAGAAATATTAATAATGAGTCGAATTTAGAAATGAATGAATATAATGTTGTTATCAATATTTTTAATAGCATAAAGAGACAAATTATTTTTGATAATTCTGTTTATAATAGTCTTGAAATATACAATATTTCATTAGAAATAAATGAAATATTTTATAGTTTTACTAATAATTTTATTAATGAAGATGATTTGATTAACCAGGTTGGTTTAGTATTTGGAGATTATGATGAAAATGTAATTGAAAGTTTTATTGAATTCATCAGCAAGGAATTAGAAAAGTATAATAATGAAAAAAATGAAAATGAAAAATGTATTGAAAGTATAGATAGACTTATTATGCGAGAGACTCGTAAATATCGACTTGTTTCGTTTGGAATTAGTAGGGAAGCTCGAAAAAGATACGCTATCTTATTAGCAAAAATGTTGCCGATTTATATTTTAGCTATTTATTTAAGTGCTTCTTATAATATAAATGAAAATGTGCAACGTGATCATATGTTTTTTTATCAAATCCATTCTATAAGGAAAAAGTATGAATAGTTCATTATTATTGATTGAAATACTTATACTAACATATCCTTTTCGTGATTTAAGTCTACTAAGAAAAAAGAATTTAAATTATAAGAAAGATGAAATAGTTAAATTTATAAAAAGAGATGTTGATATTTATGATTTAGATGAATTTAATATTTTAATTGGTGAATATCTTGAAGGAAATGAGTTGCTTTCAATTTTGAACAGTTTAAGTTTGTCACTAATTGAACACTATGATAAAAAGTTATTTTTACGCGAATTATTGTTTGAGAGTCAGGAATTTTCAAATGAAACGGACATTTTTTCTGATTATGGTGAAAATCATAAGATGCTGATATGGTATTACATATGTAGGTTTATTAGTACAGATATTATACTAATTAATTATTTAATAATAAAAGGATTATTATTTGAAGATTTTTTATTTGAAAATATGTCATACTTACGTATTGGGGATAAGTCAGTAATATCTTTTATGAAAAAAGGATTAGCTGAAAATCATGTTCATTTGAATGGAGCAATACATTTTGAAAATCAATTTTGGTATCTTATAGGTAAAAAAAATACAAAAGAGAGTAAATTTGATTTTTTAAAGAAGATTGATAAATTAAATGAATTAAAAGTTATAACTGTTGATTTAGAAATATATATTTTGATATGTATATTGGTGAGATATTATTTAATAAAATTTTTAAGTAAGAACAGAAATGAAAAATTATGTGAATATTTATTTGGAAAAAAAATAAATATTATTTTTATAGACTTTCTGAGTGGTGACTTGCAAAAATTATCTTTCGAAAATCGTAGCATTAAAATTTCTGAGATAAAGAATAAGATTGAGGAAATTGAAGAAGTAAATACTGAAGGAGATGACTATATAAGCACATTTATAAATAATGACAACATAGTTGGTGTAAAAAATGAGTATTGGTTTCTTTATAAATGTCTAAATTTTTTACATAGTTTTCAAGGACAAGCAGATAAGATGTTCAAAGAATTATTTTGGGGATATATACGTGTAAAAAATACATTATTTAATATGAAAGTACAGTCAAATAAAACAAAGGGTTTGAGTTATTTCAGTCATTTTTTTAGTGGACAAAATGGAATAATTCCTTTAAAAGATCGTTATGATATATTTTTTTCACATTATAAACAATTAGATTTTGTTAGGTTCGCAGAAATAAGAAAGTCAATACCAATAGGCAATACTGTTTTAGATTCTAAAATATATAAATCTTTAAAATTAGATGTAATAAAATTTATAGAATCTTATTACGATTGGATAAAAAAATTTTCAGAGTCACATAAAATAAAATATGGGGATATGAATATAAGCTTTGGGTTAGTATATCATTTTAAAAGAATTAAAATCTCATTTGAAAATATGTGTTTAAAAGAATATTTTTTAACGAACGACTTAAATTTATTAACATTTGGAAAATATCAAAAACAGATGGAATTAGCTGTTTTGGCAATAAAAAAATTACAGAATGAGATTCCTAATTTAAAAAAATATATTGTTGGAATAGATGTTGCAGGAAATGAACATAATATGGATCCTGCATTGTTTGCCCCCATATACTCTTCATTAAGAAATGCTTCGAGCAAAAATGATAAATACAGTAACTTAGATACAAATATTGGTTTAACGTATCATGTGGGGGAGGTTTTTTATAGTATAGTAACTGCTTTCAGACATATAGATGAAGTGATAACTGAGTTTAGATATAGAAGTTTTGATCGTTTAGGTCATGCTACTGCACTTATGATAGAATTGAAATCATATCTTGCTCAAAGAAAAGTTTCTAAATTGCCAATTATTGAGTACTTAGAAAATTTAATATATATTTATATTTTAGAAAGTGAAGAAGGATTAATTTTGAAATTGGAGCCATTAGAATTAATAAAAAAAATCAAAAAATGTACGAAAATGATTTTTGATGATGATAATATCTCGATTGAAAATCTTGTATTGTGGTACAAAAGTAAATTTTGCAGTATAGAAAAAATAGTTGGTAATTTAAAGAAGTGTCCCCTAGAGTGCCCTTTACATGTACAAAGTAAATTAGAAAGGACATGGACAATTGATAAACTCAATGCTACAAGACATTGTAAATATTATTTAGGAAAGATGCAAAAAATAATTTCAATCAAAGAAAATTTAAATGATTTAGAATTTTATCTTCAAATTCAAACTTATTTAAGAAAAAAAATTGTGCGTAAAGCCATAATTATTGAAAGTAATCCAATATCGAATGCTAGGATTGGGGTTATAGAAGATGAAAGCAAATTTCTTATTTCAGAAATTTATGCTAAGGGATTGGATGAAAACCATGAAAAGCGTTTGCTGGTTTCATTGAATACGGACGATCCTGCAATATTTAATACGAATCTTGTTTATCAATATGTCATTTTAGAAAAACAACTCATAGAAAGTGGATATTCAAAGACAGATATTGACGAATGGTTAGACAATATGCGTAATATAGGAATTAATAGTACGTTTTTAACAATGAAAACTGTAGATATTGATGAATTAAAAAGCATTAAAGATATTTTAGAATCTAATCTTTGATTGCAAAAGATGAAATAATGTGGTATCCTAACATTATAGATAGATATTTTAAGGGCGTAAATCATAATATTTGTGCTAAGATAAGGTTGGCAGAAAGGAGAAGGTATATTATAATATGTTTGTTAGAGGGATTAGTTATTATATGCCAGTGAATAAATGTGATTACGATGAATTCAAAAAATATTTATAATAAAAGACTGTCAGTATGTCGAAATAAGGAACGTCGTAATAAAGTAGTTAAGCAAAGAAATAGAAGTATGTACATGAGAAATAAATCTTTTTATGATTTTGCTGGTGTGAAGCCCTTTGATTATTACGAACGTAAAGAATTTGAATTTTAAATAATAAAGGTTTAAACTATATTAAAATAACTTTAGACAGCTATAATTTATATTTAAATTTATGTAGGAAAATGATAATTTTTAAATGTAATATTATCATTTAGGGCTAATGAATTACAAAAAGACCTGAAGAAATATGAATTTTTTCTAGGTCTTTTTTGATACAAAATTTTATTGATACTAATGCAAGTTAACTCTTATAACTTTAAAAAACTTTATTTTATAAATTGTATTAAATTCATGTTTAATAATTTTACGTTTATCATGTAAATGTCAAATAGTCTAGTCTCCTGTTCATATAAAATATGAAAGGAGTATTTAATTATATGAAACAATATACTCATGATGAATAAATATTTTTAATAAAGTTGGTACAGGTATATTACCGCTTGATAGGCTATAAAAATATGGCATATTTAATTCAACTTATCATAAAATAAACCGATGTCTTTTTTCGGGATTTTAAGGAGGCACTGCTACTTAATTATGTTGTTATCAGTAAAAATGGCTTTAAAATACGATTTATATCAAGTACTGATATCACGTTGCTTAAAAAGATAAATTGGTGTTTTAAATGATATTTAATCTTGAACGAATTAAACATATTTATATAGTTTCTCAGCCTGTTGATTTTTGTAAAGCTGTTAACGGTCTGATAGCTATTATTGAAAATGTGATCTATCTTTCTTCTAATGATAATGAATTATTTATTTTTACCTATAAAGGAAGAACCAGTATTAAGATGATTTATTACAACGTTCAATGGTTACTGGTTGTTCTTGAAGACTTTATTAAACAGCGACGGATATAAATGTCAATATAAGAATTATAGAAATGATTATGTAAAAATGTATAAAGTTAAATACAAACATTTATATCTATTACTATGATCAACAAGCATTGAATAGTATTGTTGCAAACTTAACAAGAATTTTAGGTAAAGATATGATTATTGA
>OLNH01001043.1_pt1 | contig 17157 bp, 16 predicted proteins | sample 1643101 | NCBI WGS metagenome assembly OLNH01 (sample SAMEA3136758, study PRJEB25190) | human gut metagenome | biome: human gut; feature: human-associated habitat; material: faeces | place: Austria | collected 2013
TGATTGCCCGACTTTCTGTGCGGCCTTTGCCGACATGAAGCGGCATGATTCTTGTGGTTGCCATAAGTCATACCTCCTTTCCCCAAAAGAAAAGAACAGCTGTGTGAGAGCTGTCCTTTGATCAATCTGAAATTTCAATATTCTGTTGTGCTTTTAGAGCTACAATCCGTTTGGTATCCACAAAATGAGTGGCGTACCATTTTTCAATTTCAGGATTTCCGATTTTGCTGAATCGCAGCGGAATCACCGGCTTGTGACCCTGACCATTTTTCTTTTTTACGCCCCACTGTTTGTAATAGCAGAATGATGGCTTTAAGCCGGTTTTCTGTGCATACACCCGCATCTGGTGCATAATAAACGAGAGCTTGCGCAGATTGACGGTACAGACCCGTTCCAGGTAATCTACCCGCCCGAACCGCCAGTCCTCATATTTTTGTTTTGGCAGAACGCCAATTTCCATCAACACATCCACTGGATCTGCATAGCCGCGCTGCTGGCATTGGTGATAAACAGATGAATGTACTTTCCCAATCAGTTCTTTATCATTCATGGTCGTTGTCTTTCTTTTCGTTCCAGCTTTTCAAAACAGCTTCCACCTGAGCAATCAACTGCTCCTTATTGGGCATATAGAGAACATAACGGGATGCAAAGATGTTGTTTGACAAGCCACCCAAAGCATATTCTGCCGCAATACTGTCTTTTTCCGTACAGAGGATAATGCCGATAGGAGGGTTATCATCTGGATCATTGACTTCCGCAGCATAGTAGTTTAAGTACATATTAAGTTGACCTGCGGCTTCTGGTGTGAGCTTTTTTGTTTTCAGTTCGATTAGCACATAAGCACGAAGAATTTTGTTATAAAATACCATGTCTACATAGTAGTGGGTATTGTTCAAAGTCACACGCTGCTGAGTTCCAACAAACATAAAACCGCGCCCAAGCTCCAAAAGAAATTTTTCAATTTGTGCGACAAGCGCTTTTTCCAAATCGCTTTCTAACATGGGCTTATTTTCAGGCACACCCAAAAATTCAAACACATAGGGGTCACGGATAATGTCAGATGGCTGTCTGATTTCAATTCCATTCTGTGCCAGCGAAAGAACCTTTTCCTTGTTGGCATCTCCATCAGATAAAAGCAGTCGTTCATACAACGAACTGCCAATCTGTCGTTTTAATTCCCGGACTGACCAGCCGGAATTGACAGCCTCTTTTTCATAAAAGCTACGCTTGTTATCATCGGAAATGCTTAAAAGCTCACAGTAATGGGACCAAGATAATTTGCCAGACACCGTCTGGCATTTTTCATAAGCAAGATAAAATGCCCGCATATTTTGCAGATTGGATCGTGAAAAACCTTTTCCAAATTCCTGTGTCAGCTCTTTAGAAAGTTCCTTTAAGGTTTGCTTTCCATAATCTGCACGAACCTGGTTTTGCTGTTCATATTCCACAATAATCCGTCCAATATTCCAGTAGGTTGTCAGTAGCTGCGTATTAACCTGTTGGGCAACATTTTTTCTGGAATTTTCCAGCAACTCTCGAATTTCCAGAATCATGGAACTGCTTGGCGTTAATTGATTTTTCATACACGTCCTCCTTATCTAAAAACTGTCCACACTCAGTGGCAGAATATATTTTCATAGTTATTAGTATATCCCATTTTCAAGAGAAAGTAAAATAGCACCAGTGATAGATTTCATGAGGATATGGGAGTATTGCCCCTTCAGCGTGTCCAGATATTGCCGCAAGATAGTCTCACGGCTCATGGCATTTACCAGAGATACTTCCATACCGGATAACTGGATGTCCGCAGGCATCAGGTCTACACCCTCCGGGTGGTGCAGGATACCCTCACCGGGACGAAGCGGCTCATCCATCAGGATACGCCCCATAGCGTCCGACAGCGTAAAGGGCAGCTTGTCCGGTTGGGGATTGCCCAGGCTGATGGTTAGGCTCCCTTGTGGGTCTCCGTCGATCAGCAGGACTTTCTTTCCGGCCTGTGCCAAACCGATTCCAAGATTGGCACAGGTGGTGGTTTTGCCAACGCCGCCCTTCTGATTGGAGATGGCGATGATTTGCGTGTTCATTGACTTCACCTCATTTCTGATTGTTGCTGTTGCTTCTGAAAATAGAAAAAGCCGCCACTCCAAAATGAAAAATGAAGTGACGGCTCTTTCTATCGCCGGAATGCTAATTCCTGAAACGAAAAAAGCACCCAGTCATTATACTGAGTGCTGTATCAAATTCATATTCAATTATTCAAATTAGGTCAAACTATGCCAAACTGCCACAGCCAAAAACGAGGGGAAATAGGGCTGAAAAGCGCCCCCCAAAACACCCCCAAAATCGGCTCTCGGTTAACCACTTTGGGAACCACTCGCCCCTCTTTTTGCCCTCTTTTTGGCCGGTTAACCACTTGCGGACCACTAAAAATTGGGTGAAAATGGCTCTCGTTTAGCCAAATTTAGTCAAACTATATCAGCCCTTTTAGATATAGTAAAACCCCGGAAGACCTTGATTTTCCGGGGTTTTTGAACCATTTTGATACGGTTTGAACAGCAGATTATCTCTTGCTGAACTGAAATTAACGTTTTGGTAACTTGGAAGGCTTGATTTTACTGGGTTCTTGGAATGTGGTGTTGCAAACACGTTACAAACGCAGGACTTCTCATTACTCCTCAAAACACCTCTAAGTTGCATAAGAGAGATTAAAAGGAATAAAAATATACCAATACGCTATAAAATCAAAATCCATGTTTTCGATACAATATTATCTTGCTTTATATGTTTTACAATATTTTTCAAAACACTCAATATATAATTTAAGATCATCCACACTTGGAACATCCACATTTATCGCTCTCGCTTGGTCGTGACACCACGCTGAACATTCTGACATTCCACGTTCCAATTCTATATATAATTCTCTTGTAAATGGTGCTTTCTTAAGTCTTTGAGTCTGAACGCATGGATTATACCTTTGTATCGCATCATTAAAAAGTATTTCTTCGACAGCTCTTTCCCAACTTTCCCTTAAGAGTTCACACCATTCTTTTGCCCTATAATAATAAACATCCATGTTACCTGAATTGAAAACCGCAACAATTTCTTGCAAGTCATTCTTAAGTTTTCCTGTTCTTTCTTTCACATTCATTCCCTGCCACGAAATTACTGGTGAAATATCCCCTGGTTCATCACATACCTTGCGTATGGTTTCTTGTCTAAATGTAATGCCACTTCTCTCTGCTTCTGTTTTCAATTCCATAAAAAATGTTATCTCATGTGTAAATATAATAACTTGGCGTGTTTTTGCTTCTTCTACGAGTCTATTTGCAATCTTACTTCTTCTCTTATGATCTAACGAGCATACTGGATCATCAAATACAATACCTATATTCCTCTCATCCATTTTTACTTCTGTGAGAAAATTTGCAATAGAAATTGCTCTTTGCTCCCCTTCACTAAGCACTTTACCTGGCAGTTTCCCTTTAATTTGAAGTTTCTTTAGTGTCCGTCCACTACTTCCACGAGAAACAATATTAATATCAAAATTCGCGTTTAATTTTCTACATTCTTCTTCAAAGGTTCTTAGATAATCGTCAGTCACATATTTTTCAAATAGTTCTTTCTGTTTGTTTGTAATATTTCTCGTCTTAATCTTACACTTCTCAGCTAAAGCATCCCACTTAAGATATTTTACATATAACTCAATTATCGAAAGAATATCTATTACTTTGGTCTTATCTATATACTCGTGTTCCTTTTTAGTACATTCAGCAATACGTTCATTTATACTGGCTTGATTTAAACTGCTCTGTTTTTCTTTGACTTTCGTTATCAATCCTGAAATATCAGGATTGCGTATTACTACTTTTTCTCTTATCTCTTTTTCATTGTCCAAAGAATCAAAAACTTTCTTTCTAACAGAATCTGCCATTTCAAATATCTCGCTAACACTTTCTGTTTCTGCCCTAAAATTTTCCATCAGCCATTGCTCTTGGATAGATGATTCTACTAAAAATGATAAATCCAATCCGCCCAGTTCTTTTTTCGAAGTACAAATCGCCTCTTTTGCAACATTATAATTATTTTCAGCATCACTTTCTAAATATTTCCAATACTTAAAAATTAAATCCTTTTCGCTTATTTTGTGCCCACATAATGGACATCTATCATGCTTGTTAATTTCATCATAATATTTTTTTGCAGCGCTAATAAAATTTTTCCATTCTTCTGTTCCAAGCTTCTCAATATCATCATTTTTAAATAATGCTATTCCATCTTTTTCATGTACTATTCTGTTTCTTTTAAGAGAACAAATCTGCTGATTGTAAGCATCAATCTTCATATCTGATATAGCTGCTTTGAACAATTCGTACTTCTTTTCAGCGTTTTCCAAAAACTCAAGAACCTTACTAATTACAAAGAACTGTCTATTAACATTCAGTGCTTCAAGACTGACTCTTTCTTTTTTTAATTGTTCATATTGGTCTTGCTCTTCTTTCGTTACTGAAAATTCTTTTTTTATATCTTCTACTATAGTCTTTTCTGATAGCAACTGCATACTGTTTAACGCTTTTCCCTCATTAGGAAAAAATTTTAAAGTTGGGTTGTCTCTCTTTTTGCATTCCCTTTCAGCATCTAATTTCTTTTGTATTTCCAAGCACCCTGATAGCATTTGATCAAAGAACGATAATTCACTTGGAGCAAAATCAATTTTCGATTCTTTATTCATATCTTCCGATGCACTTTTTGAATCAAAATTTCTAATAGTTTTGAATGGATATTCTTCTTTGTTATCTGGATATCTATATTCAACAAACTCCCCATCAACACAAAAACTAAAATTTGCCGACACATCTTCTACTCTATCCGCAAAAATATTAGGCAATATCTCTTGATCTCCCCTCGAAACAAAGGCATTGTTTAGCAACCGGGTATATCCTGATTTTCCACTTCCGTTTTCCCCATAAATTACCGTCAATCCCTCTGATACACTTAGTTCCGTGTCTGACTTCAGTTTGTTTACACCATGTAAATTTTTTACGCCTTTCCAAATAACATTTGGTCGTTTATCTACATCAGCAGCTCCAAACTGTATGTCATCAGCTTTCATTTCACCATCTTCTAATTTCATTTCCATTTTAAAAAGAATATAAATTTCATCAAGAATTTTTTCAGATATACTCTTTTCCTTGAGTATTTGATAACTAAGTTTTTGTTGCCATTTTGGTAGAGTTTTAACCCACTTCAATATATCGTCTGTAAGCACATCTTATCCCCCTCGCCATTTGATTTATTAACACTATTGCCAATTCTATACTCTGTATTTTCAATTATTAAAAGCCACACTAAATGTTATCCTCCACCATCTGTTTCAATTCATCTGGTGTTACAATATAATTTCTAAACCTATGTAACATGCGATGGCAATTTGCACATACACAAATTAAGTCTGTTTCAGGATTTATGACAACTTCCTCGTTTACTTCCGATAATGGCTTAATATGATGAACTTCGATATATCCCTTGCCAAGTTCTCCGTATTTTTCTTCAAAGTCAAATCCGCAAATCATACATTTTGTTCCATGAATCTTAATTGCAGCTTCTCTATTTTTTGAACTGCGCTCATATTTAGTTGTATAATATGCAATGCTTTTTCCCTCCGTATATAAATCTTCCGTTTCATCGTCAAGATTTATATTGTATGGCGATTCTTTTCTCACCCTGCGCACGACTTCACAATTCCAATGATACCCTCGATAAAAATCGTTTTCATACTCTTTCGGAACTGTTTCCAATACTTTTTCAAGAGACTCTTTATACAATATCTTTGTAAAATCTTTCCCTGTAGGATCGACTTCCTTTGTAAAATAGTGATTTTCGCGAAGATTCCGAACATATCTTGTCTCACTAAGGCGTCCGTCTGCACTTTCAACAAATGCATTCATCAATGCTTCCGGCAAGGAATACATACTAACGTTGCGCATAGAAAGTCTCCCTTGCCCTGCCCATGCACCAGCTTTATCATTACTCTCCGTATAAACTCGTACATATTCCTCTTCTTTTGCCAAAAATCCCAAAACCTCATAATATTCATTTTCGCTTTCAAAATTTAATGTATTTCCCCATTTAAGTTTTACCATTCACGCCCTCCTAACCGTAATATTTTTCAATTCTATTCAACAATCCTCCAAAATCCATTTCCGACACTTCTAAAAATTCTTCTGTTTCTAACCCCGTATTAAGAACTGTTTGATATAAATAAAAGTCATAAATAATCGGTTCATGTTTTTTATTCAACAAGTTATCCCTGATAGTCCCCGTTTTTGAAATCAAACATAAATATTGATATGTCCTATCTATATACTGCGTATTATTATTCGGATGAGCATACGTAAAGTGTTGTGTAGGTGTTAATGCAATCAAATTCTCTAAGTAATCGGCAATCGTTGGATATTCACTTGCCGGAAAAATATGATGCATCTGTGTTGCTGGATCTGCGATGTGCCTTTCATCATATACTTCTGTTTTTCCACTTCGATACAAATCATTAAACCTGCGCAGATTTCTTTTTGCCCGGTTGATTCGATAAGTTGTCATATAATCCTCGTCTGGCTTTGGCAAGGTTATCTCATACTCAACTCTCGTCATTTCTTTGGGTTTCTCAGATAAAACATCTCTCCAGTTCCGCTGATTATAAAGAATCATATCCTGTGTAATAATATCTTTCGATATACGCCCACGCTCCGTACCACACTTCTTATACTTGCAGGCTAATGGATTCAACACTTTCGTAAATATACGACCACATTCTGTTGTTCCATTAATCGGAGTATTGTTAATCGTAAACTGTGTATACCCGTCTTTTAATTCTTTAAAACTGTTCTTGTCTTGCAATCTAAAGAAATATTCAAACAGCCTATGAATACCACTATCTTTAAGAACTTTTTCAATATAAAGGCAAAGAAAATTAAAACTATTTCGTTCACGAAAACTAATATACTCCAATAGCTCCTGATTAACTACAGTATAGATATATCCTCGTCCGTTTTTCTCTCCATGAATGATTCCAGCTGCATCCAATAATTTAATTGGTTGTCCGAAATATTTGTCATATTCATTAGACGCCTTTTCTGTAGGGTCAGGTTTACTAAAAATCTGTTGCACATTTTCCGTCGTATAATCACTGTACCAAATATCATTTACTGTAAATGACTTGTCCTCTTTATTGCTTGTGTATTCTACAATGCAATCAGATACCAAACACACAACATCCATCGTACACTTTTGATCAATCCAACGTCCATTATGGGTCTTTCTAATATCATAATCATGTTCATCTAAAAATTTTTGTATTGTCGCATTATCCATTTCTTTGTCCCCTCAAAACTCCATAAAAGAATACACTTGTTGCATCTACATTTAACGAACGAGTCTGATAATTTCTCGCAATCCGATAGAATTTTCTATATTCATCTGAAGAGAAATATTCCATTTGTTCCTCTGTCAACTCTATATTCTCTCTCGGTATCAAAACTGCGACAGAACCATTTACCACCGCATTACCCACATTTCTCATAACTCTCGGTTTATACGTCATATTTGGTGTCAAATATACATTTCTATTACCTACAAACTTATATGCACTAAGCGACTCTACGGTATCTTTTTTTATATATGAATCATATCCAGGTATATCAATAATCTCTTTCCCATCATCACTAATATTTCGCGACTTAATAACTCTTAGACAATTTCCCTTATTATCCTGTGTAGTATTTGTGTTTGTAATCTGCCTATCCCTAAACACAGTAAATTTATTAAAATCAAGCCTCTTTGAAATATCATCAAAAAAATCATCTCGATATATAATCCAATATGGATACGTTTTATCTGTTATGTATTGTTGCTTTTGGACTATACTTTTCTTCAAAGTCATCGATTCAATTCTAGTAGTTTTCGGTTGTCCGTTTGTATCAATAAATAAACAAATGGTTTCTACCAATACTCCTTTGAATCCATTTTCCCCATAGTCTTGTATACAATCAATTTTTTTAGTTGCAAGCAAATCTCTTGTTGCTCGAAACTCAGGAGTATTTAAAACAGCCTTAGGTGTAATCATTACAACATAATCGGATATTGCCAAGGCTTTCTCTAAAAAAAATTCAAAAGTATTTGTAGTATCCTTATTCAAATTATTTCTCAGATACTTCTCCGCTTCTTTTGCCTTAAGTTTTGAAAATGGCGGATTTCCGATTACTAAATCATACTTTTCTCGAAAGTTGTACAATAAAGTATCTGCTTGAATAAAACGGATAGTAACATTAGCCGGAATCTGCTGCTTTGACAATAACAATTTTAGAATTTCTAAATTCGTCCCATCAATGTCAACAACATCTATATCAACCTTTTGTATATCCTCATATTTTTTGAAAATAAATGGCAAAAAATTACCCACTCCAACAGATGGCTCCAAAATACGGATTTCGTTTTTCGCAATGTCTGGAAGTTTTTTGAATATCTCGTTAACAATAAATTTGTTTGTAAAGTAAGCAGAATTATTTTCTCTTTTAGAATTCGATAATTCAGCAATACGTGCTAACGTAGCAACACCCAAGTTCAAAGGATTTTTCTTTATAAACAGAAGTAACTTATCTGTTTTATCCAATTTGTAATTTTCAATTATCTTATTTATAATCACATTATTATAATGCTCTTGCTCCATAAATGTTTTTATGTTACATGCAATCTGAAAGAAGATACTTGTTGGTACTGCTTCTCCAATACTTTGTCTGATCTTGATTTCTTCCTTTTTCAGTAAGGTTTTCTTATTCTTTTCAGACATCGAGTTCAATTCATTTAATGAATAATCAACCCACTTAAAATCATCTGGAATAGTCATAATTTTCATCAGTTCACGAATTGAAAATACCCTATCTTCTTTCGGATGTACTGTATTTTGACTTGCAAGTTGATCATTTCTCGTATGAATACATGGTGCCACTTTATCCCAATACTGACGAGTATATTTATCTCCATTCTTCTGAATGTTCGGTATGACCTTTCCATCTACCACTTTATGAGGACGTTTCAATTCGTCTTCATTATCAAAGGCACTTTCTCCCTCTTTTAAATCATGAATCCAGCATCTCATTTCTTCCGGATATGTTCTAAATGCATGATAAAAATCATTCGGACAAATTTCTCCCCATTCAAGTTCGGGCATCTCCCCAATAATACTTCTAAGTGTTTTTTCCTCTACATAGGTCGGATACAATTCAATCGGAGCCACGTATTCTTCCATTTCGCGACTTACGCCAATAACAACCGTACGCGTTCTGGATGAATTCGAACCGTAATTCTTGAAATTGAGAATTCTACTAACAATAATATATTTTTCGTTCAATTCTTCGTAAATCACATCGCCAATAGCCTTTACTGCACCATCCGGTGCAGTACATCCAGTTTTCATAAAAGCAGCTACGTTTTCAAATATAAAAAATCTCGGCTTGATTCTCTGAATCAAATGAATCGATTCTACAACCAAACTGTTTCTAACAATTTCGTTTTCTGCTTTTTTATGATTTGCCACTGACATTCCTTGACATGGTGGTGTTGCTATTAATACATCCACCCTATCATTTCCAAGCTTTTCCCATCGTTTTATTTCAGTAAAAATTTTATTTTTAGTTTCTTCAGTTGTAATATCATCACATATATATCCCGATTCGAACTTACATTTATTATTAAATTTTTGAACATTCAATCTTCTTTCAATCAGCTCGTTGGATGCGATACATTCAAATCCAGCTTTCTTAAACCCAAAGCAGCCAACCCCTGCACAACTAAATAAACTGATATATGTTAACGTCTTATCTTTTAACATTCTGATGCACCTCGTTGACTATGATTATTTTTTCTTCCATCTGCCGGTTTCATTGAGCCATACGGAATAAGCCATGTTTTTCCTTTTTTTATAACTCCATCTATACGATTTTGTTCACAAAGAATCGCTACTCTTCTTGAAGAAATTCCCCATTCTTTAGACACCTCTATTGTTGTTAAATAATCCATGTTCTTCCTCCTCGTTCATACCCTCTATTATATTCATTTATCTGAATAATTGCAAGTATTTTTATAGAACATTTGTTCTTTTTCGAAATTTTCTTATCTGTTATATCATCTCCTCTATCAATAAACCTTTGTTCTTCCTCCAGCAAGGTAAGACAGGGGATAAGATAATCCCCTTGTCTGATATAAGTGCCGCCCATTTCTTCAAATATTGTTTTCTTCATAATCGTTTCCACCTTTCTTATCGTTCTCTATCCATAGATTTTTTCTTGACTGATCGTTTCGGCTGCTGTCTGCCTTCCTGCTGATAGCGGTGCAGTTTTTCCAGTACGCTCGCTTTTTTCGGTTGTTCTAATGGATTTTCTTTCTTCTGCTCCGTCTGATTTTTCCATGCTCGCAGTTCTTCATTGTATTCCATAATCAGTTTTTCTGCCTTGTTATAGACCTTCTGAAAGGATTGCACATTTGGATACCCTTCACGTTTTACGATCTTCTCCATACTCCTGTGCAGACGCTTTTCCAAATCCTCTAACAGTTCAATTCGCCCTTCCAGAGATTTTCGCTCTTTGCCTTTAAAGAACCCTCGTAACTCTGACAGTTGCTTTTTCAAAGAAGAAATATCCTGCTGTGTGCGTTTTATCTCCATGGACTGTCTCTGCAATTCATACATAACCTTCTGCATATCTTTCCACTCCTGCAAATCAATCTTTGGCACAGGCTTAGGCGGCAGTTTAAATTTGAAAATTACTTCCTGTAAAAAGTCTTTCGCTCCTCGGATAATCTGACGGAACATATCCGGTAACCAGCCATGTGTCCTAATAGATTGTAACGTTTTGTCTGAGATTTTTTCCTGTTTAATCTTCAAAATATCTTCTTCAAGAACGCCCTAAACCAATGCCACATCAACTGTCCGATTCCATTCCTGCCTTGCTACATTGTCCGCCTTTATCTCCTCTGCTTTCGGATTGTTCTTTCCTATTTTCTTGGTTGCCAGATAAACACCGCCTTGTTGGAATACAGAGAGTGTTTCTGATTCCTCTTTTACATATTGGTTGATCGTATCGGTAAACAGTTCCTTGACTTCTTTGGTAAAGGCTTTGTTCTTAAACCATTCATCCTTTTTCGTGAAGATATGGCTTTCATAAACTTCCCCTTTGGGGATAATACTACATCCCGCCCGAAGATTGTCCTGCTCGTCTAAAATCTCTTTTTTCGTGCGTCTATGCTTCCCCTGCTCATCATAAAACATATTTCGGGTAGCAACCTTTACTTCGGGCTGTTCCAATATTTTACGTTCGCTGAATACCAGATGAATATGATAATTCGTCTTTGTCTTGTTGTGATGAAGAGCAGCGGTGCACTCCACATCATATCTTTTATGAAAAGTTTCTGTAAAAAGTCTTAACACATCATCTGCCCTATACTGAACAAAACTTTCGGGAAGTGCTATGATGAACTCACGCCCTTCAATACATTTTCCTGCCAATCCACTCGCCTTAAAATCCAACTGATTTTCTCTTGCAAGATTTTTCCAAAACTCCGATGTTGCTCCTTCTGTCTGATAGGTCGCATAGAGATATTCTTGTCGTTTCGGATTGGAGATATAATCAATCCTTCCTGCCACATCGGACAGCTTACTTTGTCTAATAAATGAATGTCTACCTATAAGCATCCTCCTTTCCCAGCTCTCGTCGATTTTATTGTGAGTAGGTGCATAGGCACCTGTTTACGAACTAATTGCCGTATCCGGCATAAGCCTCGCAGAGCGAAATACACAGAGTATAAACCGTAGGTTTGTGCGATGGGTATATTTCGCTCTCAAACGCCGAGGGCTATTTTTGTATTACATAATCTTATTACCACTCAGACTTGCGATTTCATTTATGGGCGTATCCGCCCTTTTAATCTGCCCGTATTCGGGCTGCTTTTTCTATGACTGACAGCAAATAATCTACGGTATTTTCTTTCCATCCGACAAGCCCGATCAAAGTTTTTTCCTCTACTTTTGTCAGTTCCACTCCTGCCAGTACCTTGTTTATTTTTTGTATCTGTCTGCCCTCCATCTCATAAAATAAATCATTCACATTTCTGCTTTCTCTTTCCGGCTGCTTTAACATCCGCAACACTCTCTTCCTGCCTTATCTGTTATTTACAGGTGCGTGGCACGCTCCTGTTTTTATCATCAAGAAAGAATTACCAACGAAATTTCTCCGGCACTCCTCGTCTGTCCAGATATTCTTTTCTTGCCTGTTCTCGTTCTTCCGCTGTGGGCGCAGTTTTGTATTTTGAATATAAGTCTCTCATTACCAAAGCATCCAACTTCATTTCTAATCCTTGCTTTATACTTGGTAAATTTTCTTCCATATCTAGCAAATGGAATTTCACAAGCTCAATAAATAGCTGCTCCGATATCTGTATTTGTTTCATACGGTTTCCTTTCCAACTCCGCAACAATGCAATGTCTTTAGTTTTTGCAACCTTACATTTACGTCTCTGCAATTTCTAAACACTCTGCATTGTTACGTTCTTATCTACGGTTTCACGATTTCATCAAGTTTCCAATACCACGATTCTCCAATTCGTTTTCCTTTAATACCCAACTCTTTTTTCGCATTTTCCAATGTTCGTTTTGAAATTCCTTTTTCTTCGGCAAGATTAACAATATCCTCACTTTTCACCACATTATTTGTTTCTGCCAGTTCATAAATGAGTTGTTTTGCTCGTTCCTTTTTATTTGCTTTCGGAGATACCCCTCCCAGCAATTCATCTGCCGTAATTTCATAATTGCCCAACCAATGAAATCCATCTTCCGCCAATTCAAATGCCTTTGAATGTCCAAATGCGGCAAGGTTATTTTTTATTTGCACAACTGCATGTGTATTTTCCTGTCCCTCTATTCTACCGACTAAAAGAACGCTTCTTGCTACTGCGAAAAAGTCAATCGAACCCATTCCTCTATATGCCGCCTTGTTTCCGGCAGCCTTATTCATGTGACCGATCAGGATAATCGCACACTTATACTTCTCTGCTAAAAGTCCTAATTTCTTAGTCATATCTCTTGCTTCATTTGCCCGGTTCATATCCATTCCGCCGCCCAGATAAGCTTGTATCGGGTCTAAAATAAGTAATCGTGCATTGGTTTGAATAATCGCCTGTTCTAAACGTTCATCTATCATAGAAAGTGATTTTTCGCTTTCATCAATCACCATAATTTTCTCACAATCTGCGTCTGCCGCTTCAAGTCTTGGCTTTACTGTATCTGCTAATCCATCCTCGGCAGTCTGATAAATAATATTCATAGGATCTGATACCTGCATATCTTCATCAAGTCCAATACCTTTTGATAATTTGGCTGCAAGATTCAATACAAGCGTTGTCTTTCCATCTCCGGGATCGCCTTGAATAATTGTCAATTTCCCATAAGGGATAAACGGATACCATAGCCATTCAATTTCCTGCGATTGAATATCTGCCATATTGATAATTTTTAATTCAATTTTCTGTTCTTCCATAAAGTCCTCCATTCAAAAATTCTGTTGTTTCTACGGAAAACCTCTGTTATACTGATTTTGTAAATATCTTGATAACAAAGGTTATCCGATTTTTCGTAAGTCCTAACAGTTGCCGCTGTCGGGACTTTTTTCTGTTCCCTGCCAAAGATATTTCGCCCCGTCTAACATCCATATAATGGCTTTCAACATATCCAGACAGTCATTTTTCATCTGCTCCAACCCTTCGTCTGATAACAAAATTTCCTGCTCTTCAAATTGCTTTAGGATTTCTGCAATGTTGTACTGCATAAGTTGTAATTCCTCAACCAGTTGATATATCACTTCCTTTTTCCCGACCACGCACACTTTGTTATAGATACAGGAACGGACAAAATAATCTTTTTTCTGCATACCGCTCGCTTTGATTTTTGCTTCGATTTCATCCCTCTCTCTTGGAGAAATACGAAAACTGATTGTTGGGTATTTGTGTACTCCGCTCATAGCTACTCCTCTCCGTTGGCGATTTCCAACTTCTCTGCCAATTCTGCTTGTTTATTGGGGTACAAATGGGAATAGGTATTCAAGGTAGTCTCAATCTTTTCATGTCCCAGCCGTTCTGCAATCGCCAATGGCTGAAATCCCATTTCTACCAGCAAAGATGCATGAGAATGTCTCAAATCATGCAGGCGGATACGTCTAACACCTGTAGCTTTTATCCCCCGAACCATTTCATGTTCCATAAATGATTTTGTAAATCGGAACATTCTTTCATTTTCCGTTATCCCATACAACATACTGCAATATTCTTTTAATTCTTCTGCCAAAAATGGCGGAATAGATATTTGCCGATTACTTTTTGGAGTCTTCGGCGGCGTGATCATATCCTTACCATTCAAACGCTGATATGACTTGTTAATCGTGATACAACGTTTTTCTAAGTCTATATCTTCATAAGTTAAAGCAAGCAATTCTCATACCGGTCCAATATAAGAGCAAAAACGCCATTCTTGCTTCCGGCTTACTATCCATAGAGGGCAAAAACTCTTTGAACTCCTGTTTTGTCCAAAAATCCATTTCATCAGCCTTGCTCTTCCCAATACTTCCTGCTTTTCTGCAAGGGTTATCACGCAAATCATAATAGCGTACAGCATAGTTAAAAAGAGCTGCCAACTGATTGTTAATGCTTTTCAAATAAGTTGGAGCATATCCCTTTTTAATCAGTTCATTTTGCCATGCTCTGATATCTGAAGTTTGAATTTCGCACATTTTCTTGTGTTTGAAATACGGAGTTACTTTCAAGTCAAACACATATCGCTTATTGATAATCGTGCTTTCTCGCAAGCGGTTCTCCATATTTGCAAAATAAATTTCTACGAAGTTTTCAAAACTGATATCCAGATTCTTCTGCTGTTGCTGAAGAAAATTTCTTTCCCATTCATCTGCTTCTCCTTTCGTCTTAAAACCTCGTTTGTTCTTTTTTCGGCGTACTCCTTGCCAGTCTTTATAATAAAACTGACTGCGCCATAATTTTCCGTCTCTCGTTGCCGGCATATCATCATCCCCTTTCTTCTAAACAACCATTCCATAAAATTTTTCCTGAAAATACTTTCTTGGCACTTTCCCTGAAATCACTCGAAATCCCTTTGCTTTCAACTCATCATTCAGTCTTCGAATAACTTTATATGCATACCCTCTGGATACTCCGAGTAATTCCGCAACTTCATCTGCGGTAATATACATTTTCATCGTATTCTCCATATTCATTTCTCCTTTCCGTTTTAATTTCAGTAGGCGTTTGCGAAACGCCAAAAAACGCATAAATACGGCATTTTTTCTTGTTAAAAATAAAATATCTCCTCAAGGTTTATGGTAAAATAGAGTTGTCGAGAAACTATCAACCAATCCATCTAAAGGAGATATACCTACATGATAACATATAAGCAGCTCACTTTGGCAGAAATTTTTGAAGATTGCCAAAATAAATTCAGCAACGACAAATGTCAGTTCCTTACTCTGTTTGATGAAGCCATTAACCTTGATGAAATTGTTCCTGTTTCTTTTATCAGTCATTTTCACGCCCATACCGGAAGACCTCGCAAACACCAGCTCTATCCAATGCTCAAGGCTCTTCTGATCCAGCGTATTTTCTCAATCCCGACGGATACTCTCCTGATCGTATTTTTGAAATATTCTCAGGAGCTGCGTGATTTCTGCGGTTTTGATGTTGTACCCGATGGCTCGAAATTTACACGTTTCAAACAGGACTTTGTGTTGGACTTACAATTTATGTTTGATCATCTCGTTGATCTGACCGAACCGATCTGCCAAAAACTGGATCCCGCACTTGCTTCCATGACCATCTTTGATACCTCCGGTATTGAAGCATGGGTTACAGAAAATAATCCGAAATACGCAAACCGCATTATCAAACAATTGAAAGCCTTCAAGAAATCCCATAACCTTGATGATTCCTATGATCCTTACAAAGTAGCCTATGGTTCCATGCCCACACATGCTGCCTCTAACCAGGCAATACAACAGATGTACATTAATGGACATTTCTGTTATGCCTATAAATTCGGCATCATTACGAATGGTCTTGGCATTGTCCGTGACATTACCTTTTATAACAAAGACTTCCTTCAGGCTCATCCGGATATCATTGTTGAAAAGAAATCGGATTCTCCAGATGAAGACAAATCTCTTGCGGACTCAAAAGCACTGCTTCCGGTTTTGATTGATTTTTTCCAGAAACATCCACTTATTGAGCCAAAAACTTTTCTTGGTGACGCCGCCTTTGACACGATCAAGATTTACAAATCCCTCTTTGAAGAAATCGGGTTTCAAAAAGCTTTTATTCCTTTGAAAACAAAGCTTTCTGTTGAAGGGATTGATTATACGGTCAATGAAAACGGTATTCCCTGCTGTCCTCACGACCCATCACTACAGATGAAGCGTGAAGGAAGCAAATCTCATTTGCGAAGCAAACTTCCTACCATGAAATTTGTATGTCCCAAAATGAAATGGATGTACGACAAGGACACTCGAAAATCTTTCCGTAAGTGTCATTGCGAGAACCCTTGCACCACCTCTTCATGTGGACGGATGATTTATATTTATCCAGAAAAGAATCTTCGTGCCTACCCTGGTGTGGAACGTGGCTCACAGGAATGGGAAGATACCTACAAAATCCGCGTAAATGTTGAAAAATCAATCAAACATTTCAAGGATAGTTTCTGTATTGCAAACCGTAAAACCCAGAATGAGCAAACACTTCATGCTGATTTACTTCTTGCAGGAATCACCCAGCTTGTTACTGTACTTGTTGCTGATAAGATTCATCAGCAACAATACATTCGGAGTTTGAAGCCTTTGATTGCCTGATCTTTCATACTCATACAATCTTTTCTTCGCAGTCTATCTGGGAAGTCTTTTCATCATGTCCAACTTTAGAAGCACCTGCTTTTCATCTTAAGAATCCTGCTTTGTAGGGTTCTTACCGCCTTTCAATCAGAATTGCGAACTTGTTTCGCAATTACCTATACAAGAATGAGGCGGTAATCGCAAACACAATCCACAATACAAAATGATGTTC
>OLNH01001047.1_pt1 | contig 17130 bp, 14 predicted proteins | sample 1643101 | NCBI WGS metagenome assembly OLNH01 (sample SAMEA3136758, study PRJEB25190) | human gut metagenome | biome: human gut; feature: human-associated habitat; material: faeces | place: Austria | collected 2013
GGGATATTACCTATATTGAAATAATCAATAAAGAACTGCAGATTCACCTTCAGGATGGTACTGTCACGAAGATATATAAGTCCCTTTCTGCAGTCCGTGAAATTCTGCCGAAAGATATCTTTGTACAATGTCACAGATGCTACATTGTTTCTCTGTATGCTGTCCGTTCAATCCGACGTTTTGAAATCACACTGAATAATCATGAAATAATCCCGGTCAGCAAATACAGCTACCGGGATGTCCAGGAACAATTACAGCAATACGCTGCAAAATGGTTTTAATTTCTCCAAACAGCTCAAAAATCATTTCATCTCTCGCAATTATCTTTTATCAGTCAATCAGCTATAAATGCAAACAGCAGAAAACGGCGGTCTTATCGACCGCCGTCCAGACTGTAAACAACCACCGTTTTAACCGGTGGTTGTTTACCAGTTTTCCTTCAGATTCCCAGAACAGCAGATATCTTAATCTCTTTTTCCGTTTCACTGAGGTCAAAATCGCCGCCGTCTTCCACAGTCATATGTACCTCATACAGTACGTCTTCGGATAATGTATCCGGTGTTTCACCATCTTCTGTCTGAATATGCCATTTCTCTGCCGGAACTTCTTTCAAGGTACCATCTGTACCATATGCATACAGCTTCAGAGAACCTGTTTCCCCGGAGATTCCTTTCATACGTATTGCAACGGTCGTATTCGGATGTACGTTCTCAATTGTGATCGTATTCAGCCATCCTTCCACATCTCCCTGGCCGCCGTCTGCCGCAAATTTCTCCTGACTTAACACATTGCGCATTGCCTGATCCAGATCCACCTTGCGGTAAGGCATTTCCGGCAGATATACAAACCTGTCCTGAAGTCTCAGCAGTTCCAGATAACCAGTCGGACAATAGAGCGCATTTCCGCTGTTTCCAGCATACATACCAATAGCCATGTTGTTGTATCCCGGTTTGTCAGAAATATCCATGGTAAACACAGTCTCGCCTGTCTCAAAATCAAGCATGATATACTGCCACATACCAGTTTCCATATCCTGAACATATCCGTAAATATATCCTGTTGCAGTGGACAGCTTCATCATGGAAGTGTCAGACAGATCACTTCTGCACCAGATACTCTTCATCTCATATCCGTCCTCCGTCTTAACTGTATCCACACGTTCTATACCCGGCGCGATCATTTTATTGCCCTGTCTCAGCCAGCCCACATCATAAATATTCTCATAGCTTTGTATTGAGGAATCATTATCTGCTTCTCCAAGCTTCGCACTTCCTGCACCAAACCAGTTACATACGATCGTGCTTACTGTTCCCTCTCCATCATCATATACAATTGCAGAATTTTCCACAGACACCTGTGTACCTTCCGGAAGCTCATCTATAACAGGCATGCTCGCAACCTGTTCTCCTGTTTTCATATCCACCGCAATAAGATTTACCGGATCCTGATTATCTGTAAACATAACCAGATCTTTGGTCAGAGACGGGGAACATCCACCTCCCCATGCAAGACCGCCACCTGTCGTCTCATCGCCTTCTTTGCTTTCCTTAGCACCCACACTTTTATAGGAAGTTTCCCAGACTTTTTTCACACCATTATCCGCCTGGAGCAGATAACACTTCAGATTTGTCAGAATGACCGCACCCTCCTTAGATGCCGCAATACCATTCTCTGCACCCTCTCCCGGTTCCAGTTCATATACAAACACTGCATCTGACAGATCCACATCTTCTCCATTCAAGATCTTATCGATAGCTGCACGTGAAACATAGCCAAAGGTTCCCTGCTGTTTTCTGTCGGGATAAATGCGGAAGCCTCCTGTTGCAAACCAGAGATTTCCCTCATAATCAAAAACTACAGATAACAGATTCTGATCCAGTGTTTTTCCAAGTGCAGCCTCTGCTGCCGCTTTAATATCAATATCCAGCACTTTCTCAAATTCCGGAAGTACATTTCCGTCTTCATCTGTTGCCTTCAGCATCAGTACATGGTTATTATTGGTCGGACACACCAGACGGTTACTCTCATCTACAAAGGAATAGGAACTCTGGATCAGATAATCTCCATTATCATGCTGTTTTGGAGAAAAATATCCCAGTGTCTGTGTTTCCTCTGCATTAATATCACGGATTGCCAGTCCACCAAGCAACGGAACTACTGCATGTCCGTAAGAATCAAAAAAGACTGCCGGGGAAGCATTAGGATTAACTTTTTCATAAGAAACATTGATCTCAGAATAAATATCAACAGGCAATACCTCATCTGTTGAATCTGTATTATAGCAGTCATGATGAATATTGGAATCACTTGCTGCCATATAAGGATTCACATCCATAACCTTCGGTGTAAGTGTCTTTATAGGCAATTCTGATATCTGACCTGCATTTTCCTCTGTCTGTGTTTCTTCTACCTGTGTTTCCTCTGCACGTACCATATTTATTGACGGTTCAGATGTTGTAGCTGCTATAAAAGCGATCATTGCAAGAATTAAAGCTCTTTTCTTCATAATTGTTTTCCTCCTGAGTGTTTTTGTCATATTACATTTCTGCGTTCAAACCAGATGGAGAGTCCTTCTTTTATTTTCTGCTCTTCCACAGGTTTCATAAAAAAATATTCTATCCGCATCCTGAACGCATGAAGCGAAAAATCAAGATCACTGCACCAGATAATCCCACATTTCGGATACAGGGAACGGAGATGTTCTGCCGCATTCAGCCCAGACACACCTGGCAATGCAAGAAACACCACTGCCGGTACTGTTTTTCGTATCCGCCCAAAAAACTGTTCCTGATTCTGATAGATTTCAATCAATGGAAAAACTTTCTTTTCTGTACAGTAATTCCTGATATATTCCGCACAGTTCTGTCCTTCCTGTTCCTGATCAGTTAATATGGCAATACAATACACGACATTCCTCCTCTTCCATTTGATGTACTCCCATTTGTTATCCTCATTATAAAAAAGTCAGAAATTTTTTCAATAATTCTGTCACGAAACGACAGAAAATGACACGAATTGTAAATCTATGGTATTGTTTTGTGATATACTTATAGCAGAATTTTATGATATCAGGGTCAAAAGGTCAAAAAGTCGTTCGTGCTTGCACGATAAGACTTTTGAACTTGGGACCCGCCAAACATGAGAAAGCAGCGATTTACGTAGTAAATCAGCGGATTTCGAATGTTTGAGAATTGCGGGAGCTGCTTTGCAGCGAAGCAATTCGTAGATATCAAGTTAGGGGCAAAATGCCTTTTGACCCTAACATCATTTTATAAATAAAGGAAGATTTACTATGAGAATTGCAATTGTTGATGATATTTCAGAAGAACGGACACTGCTTCGCAACAGACTGGAATCTCAATTTTCCAGGCGCAATGTCCATACAGATATATTTGAATATGAAAATGGAGAAACTTTCCTCACTGCAGCGAAGGAATGTCCGTTCACTGTAGTGTTTCTGGATATTTATATGAATGGTTCTAACGGGATTGATACAGCAAAAGAACTTCGCAGATCAGATACTGACTGTCTGCTAATCTTTACAACAACTTCTACCGACCATGCATTAGAGGGATTCCAGGTCCGGGCTCTGCACTATCTTGTAAAGCCCTACAGTGAAAATGATATTTCCGCACTGGCCGATGAAATCCTTTCCCGCATCCCGGATTCCGGGAAATACATAGATGTAAAGGTAAACGGCAGTAATATTCAGATTCCCTTCCGGAAAATAATCTACGCAGAGCATTTTTCCCACATGATCCACATCCACACTGCCGGTGAAAGGGAACTGGTCACCCGCCAGTCCTTTGATTCCTTCATAACCTCCCTGAAAATGGACTCACGTTTCTATCGGTGTAATCGAGGCGTTGTAATCAATCTGGAGCATGCCGTTGATTTTGACGGAACAGGCTTTCGCCTTGATAACGGAAACAATGTCCCTGTCAGTCGGAAGCTGCTGAAAAACGCCAGACAGACATTTATGGAATTTCTGTTCCAAAGGAGGTCCTGAAATGACTGACATACTTCGCCCTGTACTTGAACTTTCCGTAATCATTCCCGGTATACTGCTGGTATATCTGCCTGTAAAAAGCTATCTGAAGCAGGCCCCGCTTAAGCTGACCGCATGGCTTCTCCCTCTTCTTCTGGGAATCTGTATTTTGGGAGGAGCGGTTTGCTGTGCCCTCTACCTTCCCACCAGATGGGTCCTGTTTCCTCTGCTGCCTGTCATTATGCTCATTTACCATAAAACGTTAACAATCTCTGTCTTTCACAAATAAAATTTCCGGTATCTGATTATGCTTATATGCATATATGAGCAGTTCATCTACCGAATATTTCTTTTTCTTATTTTCATAAACGTTCTTCTCCTCAGATTCTGGATTCTCTCTGCCATCCAGCCATAATACTCCACATTGTCATAATTGTTCAATTTTTATCATACCAGATATTTCATTGCGCCAGTAAATGACACGCTGAATAGATATATTGACAGGCCAAATATTTTCACGTAAACTTTATATTGTAAACCTATTTTAAATTTTAAGTTGACATTTTATACTTTTATATGTTAAAGTGATACCCGTACAAAAAATCACAGGGAAGGTATTATTATCTATGAATTCCGAATTATATGAAAAAGATGCTCCTGTTCTTTCCAGAGAGGATGCGATCGCTGTTTTAAATACCCCGAATGAAGAACTTGATGCGCTGATCGATCGTGCAAAGAGTTTACGATACAAATATAAAGGAAATCGTGTAAGCATTCATATTCTTACCAACGCCCGTAGCGGAAACTGTTCTCAGGATTGCGCTTACTGTGCACAGTCCTGTCGCTCTACAGCAGATATTGATAAATACAAATGGGTCGATGAAGAGAAACTGTATCAGGACAATGATTTCGTAAATGATTATCATTTATCCAGACACTGTATCGGTCTGAGCGGCATGAAATTTACAGATAAAGAAATCGAAGAACTTGCCCGCCGGATCCGTAAGATGAAAGAACACGGAACACATCTCTGCTGCTCTATCGGTTTCCTGACAGAAAAGCAGGCCAGAATGCTGAAAGAAGCCGGTCTGGACCGAATAAACCATAATCTGAACAGCAGCCGGTCCTATTACCACAACATCTGCAGTACACACACATTTGAACAGCGTGTCCAGAACATCCATATGCTTCAGGGACTTGGATTCGAGATCTGCAGTGGCGGAATTATTGGTATGGGGGAAAGTAAAGAAGATGTAGTTGATATGCTTCTCGAACTGCGCGAGATTCAACCGGAAGCACTGCCCATCAACTTCCTCCTTCCAATTAAAGGAACTCCCCTCGGCAACGCCGATATCTCCATGCTGACAACCGAATACTGCATGAAAGTCCTCTGTCTTGCAAGACTTCTCGTGCCGAAAGCAGACATCCGCTGTGCTGCCGGAAGAGAAGTATATTTCAAAGGTGAAGAAAAAAAACTGCTCAGTGTTGTTGACTCTATCTTTGCTTCCGGTTATCTGACAGAGGGAGGTCAGGGCATTGAGGATACTCTGAAAACCATCACCGACGCGGGATTTACTTATGAGATTGAATCCGCATGATCATACACTTGCTGACAATTGAACACTATTTAACCAAGTGCGGACAATTTTATCTGCACAACAAAAAACTTCAAAAGGAGAGTTCTCTTAACATGAACCAGACAAAAAGCATTGCCGCACCTCACAGCAAAACCTACGAAATAACCATGACCGCACTAATGGCCGCGGTTACCTGCATTCTTGCCCCACTGTCCATCCCCATCGGCCCTGTCCCGATCTCATTCACCAACCTGGCAATCTATCTGTCCCTGTATCTTCTCGGATGGAAAAGAGGAACGATTAGTTATCTGATCTATCTTCTGCTTGGCCTGGTCGGCCTTCCGGTATTTTCTGGATTCACAGGCGGCCCTGCCAAACTTGCAGGTCCTACTGGCGGATACATCATCGGATTTATCGTTATGGCCATCATTGCCGGACTGGTAATTGATAACTGCCATAAGCCATGGATCCAGCTTATCGGTATGATCGTCGGAACGATCGTATGCTACCTCTTCGGAACTATATGGTTCTGCCTGGTTGCAGATTACACTTTCAAAGCTGCTCTCGCAGTCTGCGTAATCCCATTCATCCCGGCCGACCTGGTAAAAATGATCATCGCCATGATCATCGGACCGATGATAAAGAAAAGAATACGGTAATTTTCAGAATCCTAACAGGGGCTGTCTTTCGACAGCCCCTGTTTCCCACCAATCAGGCAAAGAGCCAGCAGATAGATAATCGCAAAGATATAAATAATGCCTTCTCTGTCCTGGGTATAAACACTGGCAACAGTCGAATCACCGGCAACACTCTGCATAACAATGACTTTCATTCCCGGTTTACATGCAGCACCGAAAAGATATCCGGAACTGCTTGTGATATCGAGACCCTGTTTTTAATTCTCAGATGTTTCAACTGCTGCATCTGCGAAAGCATCTGCATAGCACCTAAATTTTCAAAAAACAATACAGTTTTCTTATGTTTGACAGACATTTACTTTTTCCTTAACAAATACAATTGTTTGTTAAAATTACAGACACAAAGAGTCAAAAAAGAGACACCGGAAATTTTCCGGCATCCCTTCAGAATTTTTCATCTTATTTTTTCTTCAGCCAGTAGAATCCGTATGCCGGGATATTTACTCCTGCAGCTTCCATCTCCTGTCCGGTGATGAGGTCTTTGTACAGGCCATCTCTTTCGTTGATCCATGCAGTCTTGTCATATTCGCTGAAATTGAACAGACCATAGATCTTGTCTCCGTCGTAGTAACGGCCGATGCAGAGAATGCTGTTATCCCAGGTTTCTACTGTCCAGGTATCAGCATTGGTCATAAATGCTTTCTCTTTCTTGCGGATCTTTTCCAGTTTATCCAGCTGTCCGAAGAGCTGTCCCTCTACTGTTTTTGGATCATCTGCTCTGGCAGCCAGATCCCAGTGCATTGCGCCTCTGTGGATATAGCGGGAATCCTGCACTTTATCCGGATCATTTTTATAAGAGTAATCATTGACCTGTCCGATCTCATCTCCGCTGTAAAGAACCGGGATTCCGGACTGCATGAACATATATGCATGAAGCATTACATCCATCTGGATTGCACTCTTCATGGCAGCTTTGTCCTTCTCAAATCCGGCTTTCTCGATTCCGCACATAGAAGCTGTAGTTCCGCAGAATCTGGCATCTCCTGTTACAGGATCCTCATTATAAAGGACTCCGCGGCTGTTGCTTTCCCCTGTATAACCCTGAAAATAATCGTTCAGATATTTCTTATGGGAACGCTCCTCAATACCCTCCTGTTTCAGAGTGGCATAATCCAGACCCCAGCCAATATCATCATGGCAGCGCAGATAATTCAGGAATACATAATCCTTCGGTAAACCATTGACAATATCCAGCTGTTTCTTCAGAAGACTTACATCCCTGGTGGCAACTGTATGCCAGGTTGTTGCCATAGTCGTTACGTTATAAAGCATATGGCATTCCGGTTTCTCTACTGTTCCGAAATAAGGAACTACCTTCTCCGGCTCCATAACAACCTCGCCCAGAAGAAGAATACCCGGGCAAACGATCTCACTGATCAGACGCATCATACGTACAATGGTATGTACCTGTGGCAGGTTTCTGCAGGAAGTATTCAGTTCCTTCCAGATATACGGCACTGCATCGATTCGGATAATGTCAATTCCTTTATTGGCAAGGAACAGGAAATTATACATCATCTCATTGAACACACGTGGATTTCTGTAGTTTAAATCCCACTGATACGGATAGAATGTAGTCATTACATAATGTCCGATCTCAGGCAGCCATGTGAAATTTCCAGGAGCTGTGGTCGGGAATACCTGAGGTACTGTTTTCTCATACAGAGACGGAATATATGAATTATCATAGAAGAAATAACGGCTCATATATTCACCATCTCCCTGGCGGGCTTTTTTCGCCCACTCATGATCCTCGGAAGTATGATTCATAACGAAATCCATGCACACGCTAATGCCTTTCTCATGGCAGGCACCTGTAAGCTCTTCCAGGTCATCCATAGTTCCCAGATTTTCCTGAACTTTCCTGAAATCTGCTACTGCATATCCGCCGTCAGAACGACCTTTCGGAGTATCCAGAAACGGCATGAGATGAATGTAATTAACATTGTTCTTTTCCAGATAGTCAATCTTGCTTTCCACACCTTTCATATTTCCGGCAAAATTATCGATATAGAACATCATGCCCAGCATGTCGTTTTTCTTATACCAGTCAGAATCTGCTTCACGCTTGCTGTCCAGCTTTTTCAGGACATCTGTACGTTCTTCATAGAAGCGGTGCATCTGGTCACATAATTCTGCGAACATGGGGCTGTTTCCATAAAGTTCCATGTACAGCCAGCGCAGCTCGTCCAGTTTCTTCTCGAATCGTGTGTTATAAACTTTTTCTGCTTTTGCAGCCTTAACAACAGCTTTCTTCGTCTGTTCAACCTTTACTGTCTCTGCTTTTTCAACTGTCTTAACAGCGCTTTCCGTTTTCGCTGTTCTTTTCTTTCTTTCCCTCTGATTCACTTTCTTTCCTCCTCGTATCCATCTATTATCGAATCCGATAGATTCTTGCTTCATAAGGACGCAGTACATCTGTCTGCATATTTTCTTCTGTATAATTTCCGATCAGAAGCTCCAGATCCTCTGCTTTCTCAGAAACAGCATAATCAACTGTGTTTCCATAGAAGTTGCAGACTACCAGAAGCTTATCTTCGCCATTATCTCTCAGATATGCGAAGATCTGGTCGTGATCCATATCCAGCATGGTGAACTTGCCATCTGTCAGAACCGGAAGCTCTTTTCTCAGCTGGATCAGTTTGCGGTAATAATTAAATATAGAATCCTCACAGTCTACCTGCTCTGCAGCATTAATCTCTGTATAATTGGGATTTACCTTCATCCACGGTTTTCCGGTTGTAAATCCAGCCTGCTCTGTAGTATCCCACTGCATCGGTGTGCGGGCATTGTCACGGGTTTTCGCATAAATAGATTCCATCAGCTCTTCATGGGTATATCCCTGTGCCCTGCGCTCCTTATACATGCCGAAAAGTTCAATATCACGATATTCCTCAAGCTCATATTTCACATTGGTCATACCCAGTTCTTCCCCCTGGTAAATGTACGGAGTTCCCTGCATTCCGTGAAGAAGTGTTGCCAGCATTTTCGCAGATTCCTCTCTGTACTGACCCTCATCTCCCCATCGTGAAACGATTCTCGGAAGATCATGATTATCCCAAAACAGGCTGTTCCATCCACATCCATAGAGCTCTGTCTGCCACTTATTCCACACTTCCTTAAACTTATGGAATGGAAGAGGAGCCAGATCCCATTTCTCCTTGCCCTCCTGCTGATCCAGACAGATATGTTCGAACTGGAACACCATGGAAAGTTCACTGCCGTCCGGATTGCTGTACAGTTTGGCGATCTCCGGAGTAGCACTCCAGGTTTCACCTACAGAAATCAGATTATCTCTCACAAATGTATGTGCCGTCATTTCTTTTATGTATTCATGAAGCTTCGGACCATTGGATGTGATCTTCTCATCCGGCACTTTTCCCACCAAATCGATAACATCCAGACGGAAACCGCCTACCCCTTTATCGATCCAGAAATTAATGATATCCCACAGCTCCTGTCTCAGCTTCGGATTCTCCCAGTTCAGATCCGGCTGTTTCACAGAAAACTGATGGAAATAATACTGTTCTACTTCCGGTACCCACTCCCATGCAGAACCGCCGAAAGCAGCTTTCATATCATTGGGAAGTACTCCCTCTTTTCCATCACGCCATACATAGTAATCATGATAAGGATTTTCCCTGCTCTTTTTCGCTTCTATAAACCATTTATGTTCATCGGAAGAATGATTCAGTACTAAATCCATTACAATATAAATGCCACGTTCCCTGGCTTTCCCGATAAGTTCTTCCATATCTGCCATGGTTCCGAACATGGGATCCACATCACAGTAATCAGAAATATCATACCCATTATCATCCTGAGGAGAACGGTACACCGGGCAGAGCCAGATACAGTCTATCCCCAGTTTCTCCAGATAAGGCAGCCTCTTAATAATTCCCTGGAAATCTCCAAATCCATCTCCATTGGTGTCCTGAAAACTTCTTGGATATATCTGATATATTACGGCACTTTTCCACCAGTCTTTTTTTAACATATCAACTCTCCTTTGACATCTGCTGTATCGGTTATTGTCAGTTTTATTTCTTCAGTTCATATCTGGTAACATCCATCTCTACTTTTCCATCTGCAAAGAAAGAAATGCCATCTGCTTCAATATCTGTATAGATCGTAGCTGTCAGTACATGCTCTCCGTCATTGACAAAAATCTCTGCGCTGTAACGGTCCAGGATCAGGCGGAGTTTGATTTCTCCGTTCCGGCTGTTTACCTTGCTTCTTCTCTGATGAATGATCGCTCTTCTGGAACCGGAGAATTTACGGTCGATCTTCAGCACAGATTCATAGGGACGGAAACTTACTGCCGTATGATACTGCTCATTCTGGGCAAAACGTACTGCAAATTTCTTATAAATATCCTCTGTATTTCCCGGACGAAGTGTAAGTTCCAGATCTACACATCTTCCGGATACACCATCCAGTTTCAGATCATTTTCAAATGTTACATTTTTATATTCTACTTTATCTGTACGAAGGTTCTCGATCTCTCTGACCGGCTTCTGGATCAGACGGCCATCTTTAATCGAAAGTTCTCGCGGAATACTCATCTGTCCGAACCATTTGCCCTTCGGAATACGATTGTTGCTGCAAGTATCCCAGTTCTGCATCCAGCCGATCATGATCCTTCTTCCGTCCGGTGCTTCCACAGTCTGCATTGCATAGAAATCAATTCCATAATCTACAGCCTGATCACTCTCAGGAATAAATGTTTTCGTAGTCTCATCGAATTTACCGATCAGACAAAGTGTTCCATCTCCGTTGTGATATTCAAAATCTTTCGGAAGCATATCCTGAGGGCTTACCAGCACAACGTCCTTTCCATCCAGAGAAAAGAAATCCGGGCATTCCCACATTTTTCCGAAGTTTCCGTCATTGGACAGCATGACAGATTCAAATTTCCAGTTATATCCATCCTCACTTCTGTATAACAGAATACGTCCGCCTGTTCCATCTGCCCTGTCATTCACAGTTACGCAGCGGTAAGAACCATCCTCACATTTCCACATCTTCGGATCACGGAAATCAAACGGGCTGCTGTTCTCCGGCATATCCTCTACTGTAAGAATCGGGTTTCTCGGATCTTTTTCATAATCCATTCCATCACCTGTAGCAAGACACTGGGTCTGGATATCACGGACACCGCCATCCGGCTGAGCTTCTTTGCGCACCCCAGTGTACATAAAGAGCTGCTTACCGTCCGGGAGCTCTATGGCACTTCCGGAAAAACATCCCACATAATCGTACGGCATGTCCGGTGCAATAGCTGAAGGCAGATACTCCCAATGAAGGAGATCATCGCTTACCACATGTCCCCAGTGCATAGGTCCCCACTGACTGTCATATGGATAATACTGATAATACAAATGGAATTTATCTTTATAATAGGAAAAACCATTGGGATCATTCATCCAGCCCACTCTTGGAGATAAATGAAATTCCGGTCTCTCCTGGTCTGTAATGTTCTGTGCCATCGCCTCTTCATATCTTCTGGCATCGCGTAATGTCTGACTTGTCATAATCTATCTCCTTAATATCAGGCGAAAATTCCTCTTTTCGCCATTTCCTCAATATAGTAGTTAAGGGGTCCAAAAACATAAATTGCCTTTGGGCCCCATGTAACTTTATTTATCAGCCTTTTACAGCTCCGGAAGTAACACCTTCCACAATATATCTCTGCAGGAACAGATATAATACCAGGATTGGAAGCATAGCCAGAAGGAGGGCGGCCATTACCAGTCCCAGGTCTGTAGAATATGTACCATAGAATGCCTGTGTGGCGATCGGAAGTGTATACAGCTCTTTACGTGCAAGCACAAGACTTGGAAGAAGGTAGTCATTCCAGAATGCCATGGCATCAATAATTGCTACAGTTGCGATGGTTGGTTTCAGAAGCGGAAATACGATTTTCCAGTATGTCTGCCATCTGTTGCATCCATCAATATATGCGGCTTCTTCCAGTTCCATCGGAATGCTGGTATGAATCGCTCCGTGGAACATGAAAGTTGCCATAGAAAGAGAGAATCCAACATGCATGAAGATCAGTGTCACACGGCTGTTAAGGATACCAAGGATACCGCCATAGAGAGATACCAGCGGGATCATCAGAACCTGGAAAGGAATCACCATGGAAGCGATCATTGCAGAGAACAGCAGTGCGCATACTTTCCAGTTATTACGTACGATTACGAAGGCAGTCATTGCTGCAAGCACGATCGTCAAAATTGTGGAGGTAGTTGTGATGATCAGTGAGTTCGTAAAGGAAGTCGCGAAGTTCATTTTCTTCATTGCATCTGTGAAGTTGGTAAGGATAAATCCATGAGATCCAACCAGTGCCAGCGGATCTGCTGTAATGTCACCTTTGGTCTTAAAGGCATTGATAATAACCATGATAAACGGGAAGATAAACACCAGGAATAAGATGACCAACACTGCTATTGTAATAAAATGGCTTATTTTCTTTTTCTGAGCTGCTTTTTTATTTTCATCCATTATGCTGCCACCTCTCCTTTCTTACCAATATAAACCTGAGTAACACCTACGATCGCGCAGACAATGAACAGAACAAGGGCTTCTGCCTGTCCAACACCGTAGTTCTTATAAGAGAATGCCTGATTGTATACGTGCATGGCTGCCATTACGGAGGAGTTGAACGGCTCGCCCTTTGTTAAGGAAAGGTTCACATCGTATACCATGAAGCATCTTGTGATTGTAAGGAACAGACACTGTACGAAAGAAGATCTCATAAGCGGGATCGTTACGTTGATCGTTGCCTGAGTCTTTGTACATCCATCAATCTGTGCAGCTTCCATAAGGCTCTTGGATACGCTCATGAATCCGGCTACATAGATCAGCATCATGTATCCGGCGTACTGCCATACAGATACGATGATCAGGCAGGCCATTGCACCATTGGTGGTTGCCAGCCAGGAAGTTGAAAGTGCTCCGATAGATAAAGATTTGCCAAGTGCTACGAAAGCACGGTTAAATACGAATTTCCATACATAACCAAGTACAATACCACCGATCAGGTTCGGAATGAAGAAACCTGCACGGAAGAAGTTCTGGCCTTTGATACCGCTGGTCAGAAGGTATGCAAGGAAAAATGCTACTACGTTTACCAGGATTACGGCGATAACCGAGTATATAAATGTACGGCCAAGTGCCTGCCAGTATGCTGTATCCTGAAATGTAGATATATAGTTTGCAAGCCCTACGAAAGGCTTTTCTTTTGAAACACCGTCCCAGCTTGTGAATGTGAGATACAATCCATAAATAAATGGAACGATCACTACTGCACAAAACAGAACTGTGGAAACGCCGGCGAACATCAAGTACTGTTTTACTTTATACTTCATCGTGTTTCTTTCCATATTAACGATCCCCTTTCCCTTTTATTATCCCCGTTTTTCCCTTTTAAGGGAAAGAGGCTGCACGCCGCATGACACTGGCGTGCAGCCTCCCGGGGTGGCATATGCCTTTTATTTAATGTTAGTGCTCTACAGGAGCTGTATTTTTCCAGTAATCTTCAATCTCAGATGCGAATTCTGCACGGTCGATCTGTCCTGCAAGGTATTTCTGGCAGATAGCACCACACACGGAAATGCTGTCATCTGGCATGTAGTTATAGTTACCGATCAACTGGCCGGCATCTGCATATTCTTTTACAGATTTTCCAAGCGGATCAGCTACTTCCAGTTTATTATTGGAGAATGCCGGGATCAGTGCACAGTCATTTACGATGAAGGACTGTCCTTCTTCAGAATCAGCAAGCCATGTAAGGAAGTCTTTTGCTGCCTGACGCTGTTCATCGCTTGTTGCATCAGAGGAGTCGATCATGAAGAATTTGGAACCGCCGCCTACAAGTTTCTCGTTGGAACCGTCATCTGTGTTCTGTGGTACAGGCATCATACCCATGTTTTCGGAGTAGTCATATGCATTAAGCACTGACCAGTCCCAGTTACCGCCGAACATGAATGCGATCTGTCCTTCTGCAAGCATCATTTCTGTTGTCTCACGCTCTGCAGCGATTGCAGAATCTTTTGCGTAGTTGTTCTCCATCATTACATCGAAGAAGTCCATAAGGGAATTGAATTTCTCGTTGTTGATCAGGTCTGCTTTTCCTTCGTGAAGTTCGCTGATGAATTCTTCTACATCTGGCTGCTCTTCATATACCTGTGTAAGGAAGTGAGCCGCCAGTGACCAGTCTTCTTTCATGATTCCGGTAGGTGTTTCCATTCCTCCTTTTTTCAGAGTTTCAAGGAGTTCTTTAAATGCATCTAATGTTTTGTAATCTTCCGGATTAAATTTCTCACCAGTGATAGCTTCAATGGCATCTGCATTGTAGATAAGTCCACGAGCCTCTACACATGTCGGAAAACCATTGATCTGGTCATCAATTCCAATTGCATAATCTGTTTCTTTTACCCAGTCCTGATCACTTAAGTCGATCGCGTGATCTTTCGCGAGGGAGTAGATATCTTTCGCATCTACCATGGCCAGTGTGTATGGGTCGTTTGCAGAATATTTGGTAGCCAGGTGAGCTGCTACTGTATCACTGGAATAGTAAACTTCTACGCCAACACCTGTTTCTTCAGAATATTCAGCAGCTTTTTCTTCGAATTGGCTCTGAACTTCCATCTTGGAGTTGAAGATTGTGATGTTTACGTCATCCGCTGCCATAGCCGGTACGGATACAGTTGCCATTGTTGCTGCAGTTGCCATTGCAAGTGCCATTGAAATACGTTTTTTCATTTTCTTTTTTCCTCCTGCTTTTTTAACTTGTCTTTACGTCCCCGACGTATTTTCTTGATAGTGTTATTCTATCATTATGATTTGTATATGTCAATCGGTTATCATATGTTTTTTGCGTTCCGAATACATTTTGTTATAATAGCACTATTTTTATCGTCTATTTTTGTGCATTTTTACATTCAGTTTTTGTTTTTTCACTGGATTATCACATATTCGAGTTGGTTTTCTATAAAACTTCGCTTATTTTTATATCAACCGCATGTTATATTCCTTTCAAATACATCCCACATTTCTGAATGACCGATTATGATATTATCCTGTCTGCTTGAAGGGATGCAAAGCACTTCGGTGGTATCATTGGAGTTTCATTTTATGCAATAAAAAAGCAGGTATCTTTCTCGATACCTGCCGATTATTTATTATATTATGTCCAACGGATATTCACAATGCATAGCTTATCAGGTTGTTCCACGTTCCACCAGCGTAACCGGAAATACTGTCTTGGTTGGAACTACCTTACCTGCGTCGATCTGTACGATTGCCGAGATCGCCTGCTCCGCCATCTGTTCTACGGGCTGATGAATGGTAGTCAGTCCGGGACTGGTAAACTGTGCAATGTTCACATCATCGAATCCTACGATCTTCAGTCTGCCCGGGACTTCGATATTCAGATCATAACAGGCCTGCAGTACATAGGCACCAATCACATCTGAGCTGGCGAAAACACCATCCACATCTGGATGCTCGATCAGTTTCTCCCTGACAAATTCGTAATATTCCATAGAATCAAACATCTGCTTCTCTGTCACGATGACAACATTCTCTGTCTTCGTCTTCGCACAGATGTCACGAAACGCCACTTCACGGAAATCTGCCGGCATATGGACGTCTTCACCTGCACTCATTCCGCCGATATACATCAGTTTATGACATTCTTTATCAATCAGATGCTGAGTTGCCATTGTTCCACCCTGATAGTTATCACATTCTACACTCGAAGTACCTTCATCCATAGATCGTTCCAGTGTGATCAGGGGGAAATCCAGTCCTCTGAACTTCTCAGTTTCGAAGCTTCCGCTACAAAGCACTACGCCGGCCACTCTGCCGCTTTTACACATCTCGATACACTGTTCTTCCCGTTTTTCTTTATTTCTGGAAACAAACAGCATGATACGATATCCCTGTTTCGTAGCTTCCCGTTCCAGTCTGCTCAGAACTTTGGCGAAATAAGGATGTTCAATTTGCGGCAGAATCACACCGATGATATTATTCTTCTGCTTCGACAGGGATCTGGCCATCTCGTTCGGCTGATAATCCAGTTCTTTCATTACCCGATATACTTTTTCCCGTGTCTTATCGCTGATATATCCTCTATTATTCAAAACTCTGGAAACAGTCCCTACTGTCAGTCCCGATGCCTTTGCCACATCCTTGAGTGTTGCCATATGTGTATCTCCTTCGTTGCTCTTTACTGCATGATTACTGTATTCATGATATCCGGTGATCCGGCTTATTCACTATGTTTCATAATTCAATTTTATTCTATCACCCGTAAATGCAGTATGTCAACCGATAACTATGTTGTATTTTCCGTCCCTAAGATGAAATTTTAAATTCCACTGTCCGCATCCCCAACACGTTCTAATCCAATTGCACAAAAAGAAAAGCTCAATCTCCGGGAAAGCTCTTTCAGCAATCGGTCTTATCAGCCCTCAATGGCTATTGTTCTCTTTTTGTTCTCCTTTCCTCAACAAAGCATCACGTTTTATGAGCCTTTATTCATAATATTTTCACGTTTTTACACATTCAAAAAAAGACGCAACCCACATTTCTGTGACTTACGCCTTTCTCTACTCATATTTTCGTCATCCGGACTTTGAACTCTGATTCTGATAATTTACTGATAGCAACATATTTTGCAGATGACATTACTTTCCACAGCACTCCACAATGGTTTTCTCCACATCTTCTATCTGAAATGGTTTTGCCAGGTGTGCGGTCATGCCGGCTGCGAGACATCTTTTTGCATCTTCCTCAAATGCGTTTGCAGTCATTGCAATGATCGGAATTGTTTTTGCATCTGCCCTGTCCATGGCAC